>Ga0074195_1000279_pt1 | contig 113601 bp, 92 predicted proteins | sample EPASupsiteHSE623_FD_64525 | JGI IMG/M metagenome (GOLD analysis project Ga0074195, IMG submission 64525) | Bioremediated contaminated groundwater from EPA Superfund site, New Mexico - Sample HSE6-23 | ecosystem: Environmental > Aquatic > Deep subsurface > Groundwater > Contaminated ... | reverse complement strand
ATCCGTCGCAGAAATTATGTCTACTTCACCGAAGCGGCATACGTCCAGCCGCCAGTGTTGATGCGCCAACCGGTCGCTCGACACCAGAATCTATACATAACTGGGTCCTATGCATAAGTGCCCATTGCCGCCAGCCACGGAAAGACAGAGCTGACATTCATTTTTGAGTTGGGAAAGAGACAGCGGACATTCGAGGACCATGCATCAACTTTCGGTTTGGCTGTCTCTTGAGCAGCGGTTGCTGACGGTCACAAACGGCAGCTTTCGCGGGTTGAGCGTGGCCCCCCATGTGACTGAATACTGAGGGTGATAACATCTGCCAATGGTCGTTAAGGGGCTTTAAGATGCGTCGAATGAGAGTGTTGACAATTCTGTTTTTACTACTTGCTTCAAGTGTTGTAGATGCCTCCGCGCAAGCGATTCATATCGTTGCTTTTGGGACCAGTTTTACAAATGGGAAAGGCGTATCTCGTAAAGATGCGTGGCCCGCAAAATTGGAAGCCAACTTGAATGCTCAGGGCTTATCCGTTCAAGTGAGTAATCTAGGTATCAACGGTAATACGACCCGTGATTTGATGCGTAGACTTGCAACGGAAATTCCAGAAGGAACGCCGATTGTTATTTTTGAATATGCTCTAGGCAACGACCACCGGGCCGGAATTTCAAATGAGGAAACTTTCAAAAATGTAGGGGAGGTCGTTTCCCAACTTGTCGCCAGAAAAATCTTAGTTTTACTGGTAAATCGAGGGCAAGACTCTGCTCAACTGGAACGGCGAACTGAGCATGTCAAGGAAATAGTTTCCAATTTCGGGATCAAGTCTATTGACATAGAACAGCCCGATTCATCGCTACTCTCCGACCATCAGCATCCTACTCCCGAGGCACATACTCAGATTGCTGCGAGCATGGTGAACCCCGTTAAGGCGCTAATTTCAAAATTGAAGTGATTCTGTGGGGGGCACTCGACGCGGTTTCATCAATGACCGCCCGCAAGGCGGTCAGTCGATCCTTGGTTGTCAATGACCGCTCTGGAGCAGGCAAATGGCAAACCGCTGCACCCGCTATGTGTCTTCTTGAGCCGGACAGACCGAAGTCTTGGGAGGCAGCTTGCCTCAGCCCAGGACGATTCCACGCCCCGAACTGCCTGCTGCAAAGTTGACGATCAGGCGCGCGCCCGAAGGAGTCAAGATTTCCAAGGGCGGCGCCAGATTGTTGGCCAGTCGTGAGTCTTCGGTGGCGTCAAACCTCTGTGTCCTCTGCCATTTCCAGAGCGTCATCTACCTCGATGCCCAGATAGCGTACGGTGCTCTCGATCTTGGCATGGCCAAGTAAAAGTTGTACGGCACGCAGGTTCTTGGTGCGCCGGTAGATAAGCGATGCCTTGGTGCGCCTCATGGAATGTGTTCCGTAGGCTGCCGGGTCCAAACCAATCTGCTGCACCCAGTTGTCCACGATGCGAGCGTACTGACGGGTTCCCAGATGCGGCGAGTGGTGTATTCGACTCGGGAACAGGAAGTCTTCAGATCGCAGTTGGGCATCTTTGATCCAGGTACTTACCGCTTCCCGGGTTGGTTCGGTAATCTCGAATTGCACCGGTCGGGCGGTTTTTTGCTGCATGATGATGGCGCGGGCTACCACCCCCTCGCCATGACAGATGTCGCGAACCTTGAGTTTGACCAGATCGCAAGCCCGCAGCTTACTGCCGAGTCCCAAGTCGAACATAGCCAGTTCCCGGACTCGATGTTCGAGTTGCAATCGCACCCGGATGGCCCAGATATCCTTCAGCTTGAATGGCGCCTTCTGGCCCACCAGTTTGCCCTTGTTCCACGGTTCGTGGTGGGACTTGTTGGACGATTCTTCCATGATGAATTCCTTGTAGTTAAAAGGAATTCAACTCTCCTGCGTTTTGAATGACACCGCCCGTCTGATTGTCAGCTTAGGAGTAGGCAGTCTGAATGATCCGATCGCTGTAAAGAATGACAAGCGGCCACCCACGGCTTGCGTCTGGCTGGCTCCAGAAGACACAAAGCGGGTCCTCCAGATTTCTAATCTGACAGCCAGATAGCTGGCATTTGGTGCTACGATTTGACATCAAGATTGACGCGAGCGGGATTTATGTAAATAGCGGCATCTGAACAGTCTTGTGGCTATCAATATGGTGAGTGCCAGCGGCAAATCGTTTAAATGATCGATATCTAAGAATATTTTGAAGATGGACTATGAATACGCCACTCAATCGTCGCTTGGTTTTGAAGTCTGCCTCGGGTTTGGTTATAGGGCAGTTATTGCTCTCCCCATTAAGCTTCGGGATGAATACACCGCCCTTTTCGTCGGAAATCATAAAAAAAAGGCAATTGTTGCTTGACGGCTATAAGCAGACAATTATTCAAACACGCGCGAAGATTGCATTGCCAATCATTGACGTTGAGCATCACTGGGGCGGATCAGACAAGGTTGCGGTCGCGCAGCTGATCGACAACATGGACAGCAACGGAGTGGCGCTGACCTGGCTTGGCCCGAACGAAAGGAATGGCAGTACTTCGTCCCTGGCAGCTTGCAGCCAGTACCCGCAGCGCCTGGTGCCCACCATCATTCATGGCGATGGGCCGCGATGGCACGGACACGACATGTCGGTCATCAAAGAGATTGATGCTGATGCACGGTCCGGCGAGTATTTCGCAATGGGCGAGTTTGAGGGGCGTCACTACATCTCGAACTCCAACAACCGTGACATCCATATGCCCGCGGACTCAGAATCGTTTCACGGCATATTCCGAGCTTCACAGGAGTCGGGGCTACCCTTCTTGATCCATCATGAGGCGGAGGATGCGCTGTTGCCCGAACTGGAAAAAATGCTGGCGCTTTATCCCGGCGCCAACATCATTTGGTGTCATGTCGGGCGCAATCGTGATCCCAAAACTTGGACGCGATTTTCAACGGCAGAAGGTGTCGAAAGATTCATATTGAAGTACCAGAATCTGCATTTCGACATTCTTCAAGGCGGCCCCGGCAGCGTATTCCCACCGACCGGGGCCTATGAATCCGTCCTCTACTATGGCGGCCAGTCTGCCACTTTGAGGCCCGAGTGGGTTAAGTTATTCAACACGTACCCTGACCGATTTCTGATTGGGTCGGACATTAACACTTTTCGCTGGAATAAGTACGGCGATGTTTTTTTTCGCCTGCGTAATTCGGTACTCAGAGTCCTTACAAAAGAAGCCGCTGAAAAAATTGCTTTCAAAAACGCATGGCGCTTAATGAGCGGTCAAGTCTGGGTTGACTAATCTGCTGCTGGCATGGAGTCATAGTCTGGCGACCGCAGCCAACGCGATCTGTTGAGAGTTTAATGGGACAGTCATAAAGCTGCCGTTCGTCAGCACCCGATAACGCTGCTCAAGAGCCGGCCACCGGCAGTGCTTGATTTTTTGACTGAACGACCGCAATGGAGATTTCGATTCGGCGAATGGCTGTTATGGAGCAGTAACCCCGAATACCCGCTTGTGGTCGGTTCCCGAAATAGGATTTAACGAAATCAGCGCCACTTTGCCGACCGTCGGCTGCTGATGTCAATGTCGGCTCTGGAGCAGGCAGTTCGGAAAACTCTATGTCAGGAACCAGTCTTAACCCGCCCTTCGTGCCTCACCCATCAAAATCTTCAACTTGACAGTTTGGTACATCGCAGCGTGGCAACCCGCCTTGCGCGAGAAACCTTAATTGCTACCAATTTTATAGCTACTTACGCAATAGCGACGGGGGCTAGAGGCTGAAATGGCTTAAATATCTGCCGTGGTGTCGAGCACCTGGCCGGCCTCGATCGTGATGCTGCGTGCACAGCGCGCGGCAATGGCGCTATCGTGCGTCACCAGCACCAATGTTGTTCCCTGCTCCCGGTTGAGGTCAAACATGAGTTCCATCACTTTTTCACCGGTGGCAAAGTCCAGGCTACCGGTGGGCTCGTCCGCCAGCAGCACGGCCGGCTTAACCACAAAAGCACGCGCCAGTGCCACCCGCTGCTGCTCGCCGCCGCTCAACACCTTGGGGTAATGACCCAGCCGCTCCGACAGGCCAACGCGCGCCAGCATCTCGGTGGCGGCCTTGCGGGCGTCGCGTCGGCCGGCCAGCTCCAGCGGCAACATCACGTTTTCCAGCGCCGTCAGATTGCCCAGCAACTGGAAGCTCTGGAACACAAAACCCACTTTTTGCGCCCGCAGGTGAGCGCGTTCGTCCTCGTTCAGGGCAAACAGGTCCTGGCCCGCCAGCCGCACGGTGCCGCGGGTCGGTGTATCCAGGCCCGCAATGATGGACAGCAAGGTGCTTTTGCCGGAACCGGAGGCACCGACAATAGCCACCGTCTCCCTGGCATTCAGCACAAAATCAATATCGCGCAAAATGTCGAGGGTGCCGGTGGAATCGGTCACCGATTTGAAAACATGCTCGACGGAAATAATTGAATCAGACATGAGGCTCTCTTTGTATCGACGACACTTTATCTCGGCGCTGGTATTGGCGGCTGTTGCGGGGCTATCACCCGCAGCGGGCGCCGCCATGGCGCCGCAGGCACCCCCGACCAGCAAACCCAGGACCATTCTGGTGCTGGGCGACTCCCTGAGTGCCGAGTATGGCCTCAAACGCGGCAGCGGCTGGGTCGCGCTGCTCGAGAAGAAGCTCAAGGCCGAAAAATGGCCGGTCACCGTGGTCAATGCCAGCATCAGTGGCGACACCACGGCGGGCGGGCGCTCGCGGCTGGCAGGACTGCTGGCGCAACACCAGCCGTCCCATGTGATTATTGAGCTGGGTGGCAACGACGCCTTGCGCGGCCTGCCGCTACAGCTCACCGAAGACAACCTGAACCAGATGACGCAGGCGGCCCAAAAAGCCGGGGCCAAGGTGCTGCTGATTGGCATGCAGGTGCCGCCCAACTATGGCAAAGACTACGCCGCGCGCTTTGCCGCCCTGTTTGCGGGCGTGGCCAAAGCCAACAACACGGCGCTGGTGCCGTTCTTGCTCAAGGGTATCGCCGACACGCCTGACAGCACGGGGATGTTTCAAGCCGACCGCATTCACCCCAAGGAAGAGGCCCACCCCATTATTCTGGCCAACGTCTGGCCCAAACTACAAAAGCTGCTGAAATGAGTCTGACCACCCTGCCCGCGACCCAAGTCATCCAGCGACTGCATGAGTTTGACACCGTCATCGACGCCCGTAGCGAGGGCGAATACGAGGAAGATCACCTGCCCGGCGCCGTCAACTGGCCCACGCTCAACAACGACGAGCGCCGCGACATCGGCACCCTGTACAAACAGGTCAACGCCTTCGAGGCCAAAAAACGCGGTGCGGCCATTGCGGCGCGCAATATTGCAACGCACATCGAGCGCGAGGTTATCGACAAGCCGAAAGACTGGAAGCCGCTGGCCTACTGCTGGCGCGGCGGCAACCGCAGCGGCGCACTGTCGCTGATCCTGAGCCAAATCGGTTTTCGCGTCACGCTGGTCGAAGGTGGCTACAAGGCCTTTCGGGCGGCGGTGGTGCTGGACATTCCGCGACTGGCGAGCGGTCTTGACTGGCGCGTGATCTGCGGCACTACCGGCTCGGGCAAAACCCGGCTGCTGCAGGCACTGGCAGCGCAGGGGGCGCAGGTCATTGATCTGGAAGCCTTGGCCCGCCATCGCAGCTCGGTGCTGGGCGCTATTCCAGGGCTGGCGCAACCGACGCAAAAGCGGTTTGACACGCTGGTGTGGGAGGCGCTGCGCCGCCTGGACCCCACTCGCCCGGTGTTCATCGAGAGCGAAAGTAAAAAAGTGGGTAACGTGGCCGTGCCCGTCTCCCTAATCGAGGCCATGCGCGACAGCCCTTGCCTGAACCTGGTGCTGCCGGATGCCGAACGGGTGTCCCTGCTGATGGAAGACTACGACTTCTTTGTGCGGGACGTGGAGCATTTCTGCGATCGTCTGCAGGTATTGGCCGAGTTTCGGGGCAAGGTGGTGGTCGAGGGCTGGAAAGCCTCGGTGCGGGCGGGAAACATTGAACCTGTGGTGCAAGAGCTGCTCACGCAGCATTACGATCCGGTGTACCTGCAGTCGATGCGGCGCAACTTCCGGCTGTTTGAAGACGCAAAAATAATAGCCCCCGACGACCATTCGACGGGGGCTATGGCACTTTTAGCGGAGCAATTAGTCAAGGAGACTGCCAGCGCTATACCCCTTTAGTCAGCGGCCACGTCCTGCCCATGGCGAGTGACACTGGCTGCCGTAAAACTCAGGGTTGCGCGGGCACGTCAGAGCCTGGCTCTGTCGGTTCGGTGTCGCCATTTTCTTCCGGCGCGCCGTCCTCTGCACCCTCACCAACCTTGCGGTCAGCTTTGTGCTTGAGTTTTTCCTCTTTTTTCTTCTTCTTCGCCAGTTCTTTCTGACGTTTCTCGTATCCGTAATTAGGTGTTGCCAAAGTATGCTTTCAAGTTGTTAATTGGACTTTAACATTTCACGGACAGTACCCGCCATGCCGGGCACTTTTTTTGTTGCGTCAGGTCAGCACTGTCTGCAGCGCTTGGGCCAGATCGGCCTGCAAATCAGCCGCCGCTTCCAGACCGACCGAGAAGCGCACCAAGGTGCCTTGCTTCAAGTGTGCCGGCCAGCCACTGCGCATGGAGGCCAGGTCATAGGGCACGACCAGACTGATGGGCCCACCCCAGCTGTAGCCCAACTTGAACAGCTTGAGCGCGTTGCAAAACGCATCAATCTGGTTTTGGCTGTATTTCGGGGCAAAGATCACACTGAACAGTCCGGCCGCGCCGCCCGGCCCGGTCTGACACAGCTCACGCCAATGCCCATGCCCCGGCGAGCCGGGCAATGCCGGATGCAACACCTGCACAAATTCGGCACGGGTCTGGCACCAGCGGGTTAATTCGCGCGTCGCCTCGTCGTGCGCCCGGTAGCGCAGCGCCAGACTCGGCAGCGCCCGCAACACCGCTTCCGCATCATTGGCCCCGACGCCAAAGCCCAGCCGCATATGGGTCAGCTTGAGCTTCAAATGCAGCGCGGCGTCACGGGTGATGACGCTGCCCATGAGCACATCGCCTCCCCCGCTGGGGTATTTGGTCAGTGCGTGCACGGAGATATCGACACCCAGGGTCGGGTTGCCACCCGGCATCAGGTCAAACGGGGCAAAGGCCAGTCCGGCGCCCCAGGTGTTGTCCAGCGCCGTCAGCACGCCACGGGCCTGGCATACGCGCACCAGCTCACACAGATCAGGAAACTCCAGCGTCACCGAGCCCGCCGCTTCCAGCCAGACCAGACGGGTCTGCGGGCTGATCTTGGCCGCCAGATCCAGCGGGTTCAGCGGATCATAAAACCGGTGCGTGATGCCCCAGGCCTTGAGTTCCCCCTCAGCCAGCGCCTTGTTGGGGCCGTAGGCGTTATCCGGAATGAGTACTTCGTCGCCGCTGCGCAGCAGCGACAGCGCCACGTTGGCGATGGCCGCCAGCCCGCTCGGCAACAGTACGCATTGCAGGCCGCCTTCCAGTGTACACAGCCGCTCTTCCAGCATGTACGTGGTGGGCGTGCCGTGCAGACCATAGGTGTAGGCGGTTTTGTCTTTCCATTCAAAGTTGCGCATGGCGGCAACACTCGGAAAGATGACGGTGGACGCCTTGAACACGCCCGGTTGCGGCGCGGCAAAACCCTCAGGCGGCGCGTACGGGTGATGAATCAGCGCTGTGGTGAGGTCGGCCATGATCAACTCTGCCTTGGAACGCTCCACTTTTTAATTAGCTGCTCGGGGCGCAAAGTGTCATAGCCTTCAAACGGCTGGTGAATCCAGGGATTGGTGGGCAAAAACTCCTCCGAATAATCCGGGGTGAAAGTCGACAGCGCCTTGGTCCAGATGACGGCGCTGCGCAGTTCGGTAATGGGGGGGTAGTTGTTCTTGAGCAGCTTGATCACGGCCTCGAGCGTCTGGCCGGAATCTGCCAGGTCGTCCACCAGCAACACTTTGCCGGCAATCTCGCCTTTGGGCGTGGTGATGAAACGCGCAATGTCCAGATGGCCCTGCACCGTGCCGGCATCCGCCCGATAGGAGCTGGTGGACATGATGGCCAAGGGCTTGTCAAAAATGCGCGACAGGATGTCGCCCGGACGCAGGCCGCCACGAGCCAGACACAGAATGGTGTCGAATTGCCAGCCCGATTGATGGATCTTGATCGCCAGTTTTTCGATCAGGTTGTGGTATTCGTCATAGCTCACATACAGGTGTTTGCCGTCTTCCGTCAACATGAATTTGCTCCTGAATTAATAGCTATCTGCGCTTGTAGCACGGGGGCTACAGGCTTATTTCACTTAAACTTTTACTGTGCTGCCAATTAATCAGCGAGATAGGGATGGCGCATCATGATGGTGTGGTCGCGGTCCGGGCTGGTCGACACCATGTGGATGGGCACCCCGGTGACCTGCTCAATACGCTGCAAATACAGGCGCGCATTGGTCGGCAGCTTGTCATACTGGGTAACGCCCACGGTGCTCTCGCTCCAGCCCTCGATGGTTTCATAGACCGGTTTGCAGCGCTCGATGTCATCGGCGCCCATCGGCAGGATGTCAATCAGCTGGCCGTCCAGCTCGTAACCCGTACACAACAACAGTTCTTTCAGGCCATCGAGCACATCCAGCTTGGTGATGCACAGACCGGTCAGGCCGTTGACCTGCGCCGAGCGCTTGAGCAGCGCCGCGTCAAACCAGCCACAGCGACGGCTGCGGCCGGTGGTGACGCCTTTTTCGGCGCCGATGGTGCTCATGTGGTAGCCCGGTGTACCCGGCACCTCCCAGTCCAGTTCGGTCGGGAACGGGCCACCGCCGACACGGGTGCAATACGCTTTGGTAATGCCCAGGATGTAGTGCAACATGCCGGGGCCGACGCCGGAACCGGCAGCGGCATTGCCGGCCACGCAGTTGCTGGACGTCACGTACGGGTAGGTGCCATGGTCCACATCCAGCAGCGTGCCCTGGGCACCTTCAAACAACAGGTTGGCGCCTTTCAGGTGCGCTTCGTTGAGTTCACGCGAGACATCGGCCATCATCGGCTTGAGCAACTCGGCGTGGCGCATGGCCTCATCAAACACGGCCTGGAACTGCACCTTGCCATCCGCCATGTAAGGCGCGAGAGTCGGGCCAAAGTCAAACGCGGCGGAACCGAGATAGGTGGTCAGCACGTGGTTGTGCAAATCCAGCAATTCACGCAGCTTGGTGGCGAAACGCTCGGGGTATTTGAGGTCCTGCACCCGCAGTGCCCGGCGCGCAATTTTGTCTTCATAGGCCGGGCCAATGCCGCGCCCGGTGGTGCCGATTTTGGCGTTGCCGCCCTTCTCGCGCGCCGCTTCGCGTGCCACATCCAGCGCGGCGTGAAACGGCAAAATCAGCGGGCAGGCCTCGCTGATGCGCAGGCGCGAACGCAGCTCAACACCGACTTTTTCCAGGCCCTCGATTTCCTCAAACAGCTTGGCCGCCGACAGCACCACACCGTTGCCGATGTAGCACTTCACACCCGGACGCATGATGCCGCTGGGAATCAGGTGCAGCGCCGTCTTGACGCCATTGATCACCAAAGTGTGGCCGGCATTGTGGCCCCCCTGGAAGCGCACCACGCCCTGGGCACTTTCAGTGAGCCAGTCGACCAGCTTGCCCTTGCCCTCGTCGCCCCACTGGGTGCCCACGACAACGACGTTACGACCTTTGGTTGCATTCATTTCAATTTTTCTCAAACGGATTTCACGACCCATTGCCCCGCGACCTGAATCAGCTCGCGATCGCAATGGAACTCATCAACTTCACTCTCATGCCCCGGCATGGCACAGACGACTGTCTCACCCTGGGCGCGCAAGGACGCTATGGCCGTGCGCAAGTCAGCGGCTTCGCGCCACGGCGCGCGGATCGCGGCACGCAAGGGGCGTTCTGCCACAACAGCCACCAGGGCTTTGACATCAAGACTGAAACCAGCGGCGGGGCGGTTTCGGCCAAACACGGCACCCACCTCGTCGTACCGCCCGCCACGCACCAGCGCATCACTGGCGCCCGGGGCGTAAATCGAAAAGCGCGCCCCCGTGTAGTAGGCATAACCGCGCAGGTCCGCCAGATCGAAGGTCACCTTGCAGCCCTCCAGATGACTGGCGAGCCACTTCAAATTTGATAGCGCTTCACGCACAGCGGGCAAGGGCGGGAGCACTTTTTCAGCCTCAATCAAGACTTTTTCGTCGCCATAGAGCTGCACCAGTGCCAGCAGGCCCAGGCGAGAAGATGGCGGGAAATTTTTGGTTAGGGCCGACAGTTCGCTACTGTCTTTGGCGGCCAGCGCGGCATGCACCTGCGCCAGCATGTCGCCTTCGAGCGCCACACCTTCGAGCAGGGCATTGACGATGCGGGCATCGGCCATATCCACACTGGGCGACTGCACCCGGGCCACCTTGAGGCAATCCAGTGCCAGCAGCAGCGTTTCCAGATCAGCCTCCAATCCGGCATGACCATAGATTTCAGCACCGAACTGCAGTGGTTCGCGCGTCGCATGGGGCCCATCGGGCCGCGTATGCAGCACCGGGCCGCAATAGCACAAGCGGGTGACGCCCTGGCGATTCAACAAGTGCGCATCTATGCGGGCGACCTGCGGCGTGCTATCGGCCCGCAGGCCCATCATGCGCCCGGAGAGCTGATCCACCAGTTTGAAAGTTTGCAGGTCAAGCGCCTCACCGGCTCCGGTGAGCAACGACTCCAGATGCTCGAGCAGGGGGGGCATGACCAACTCGTAGCCATAGCAACGCGCCATGTCCAGCAAGTCGCGACGTAGTTCTTCGATGTGCCGCGCTTCAGACGGCAAGACATCGGCAATGTGATCCGGCAGGACCCAAGCAGACATGTGATTTTGGGGAGCTGTTAAAACCGTGATTTTACCGGGCTTAGCAGCCGGAATTGCTCACAACAGAAACCAAATCAGCAACGCACCGGCAGATATGCTGCACATTCCGAAAAAACGGAGCTGACCGTCGCTCAACTGAAGGATCTGGGCAAACATCCGCCGCCAGCCAGCGGGGGACAAAAACGGGAAAAGGCCCTCGAGCACCAGAACGAGGGCCATGGCCAGCCAGAGGGTGTCGCTGTCCAAGTTTATTTCTTCAAGTTTTATTTCTTGGCAGGTGTGGCGGCCGCATTGCCACGGAATACTTTGAAGAATTCCGAGGACGAGGGGTCTACCACCATCACATCACTCTTTTTATTGAAGCTGGCCTTGTAAGCATCCAGACTGCGATAAAACTGGGCAAATTGGGGGTCGCGACCAAAGGCTTCCGCATAAATACGGGCAGCTTCAGCATCGCCTTCGCCCTTGATTTTCTGGGCATCCCGGTACGCATTGGCCACCGCCACTTCCCGCTGCCGATCCGCATCGGCACGGATCTTTTCACCTTCAGCGGCACCGGTTGAGCGCAACTCATTGGCTACGCGCTTGCGCTCGGCCTCCATGCGCCGGTAAACCGACTCGGTGATGGCGTCAACGTAATCGGCACGGGTAATCCGCACGTCCACCACATCCACACCCCATGGCTTGCTGCCTTTGACCTTGTCGAGCACCTCGGCCTTGACCGCTGCAGTAATGGCTTCGCGCTTGGTGGACAAAAGTTCCTTGACGGTGAACTTGTTGATTTCTTCCTGAAATGCATTGCGCACTACGCGGTTGAGCTGGTTGGCGCCATCCGTCTCCGTCAAGCCAACGTTACGGATGTACTGTGAGGGCTCGGAGATGCGCCAGCGCACATACCAGTCAATCACCACACGTTGTTTTTCAGCCGTGAGCATGGGCTCCGTGTCGCTGGTTTCCAGCGTCAGCAGGCGCTTGTCGATGTAGGACACATTCTGGAACGGCGGCGGCAGTTTGAAGTTCAAACCGGGCTCGGTAATGACCTCCTTGATCTGTCCCAGGGCATACACCACACCAAACTGCCTCTGATCCACCACAAAGAGCATCGAACTGGCAAGCACTAAAGCCACCAGAAGAGAAGAAAAAATAAAACCTAGCCTGTTCATTCTGGGCTCCTAGCGTGTATCGCGATCACGTGCACGGGCGGCATCCCGTGCGCGTGCGTCAGGGGTCGAGGTGGCCGGCGTGGCCGCAGGCACCGCTGCAGGTGCTGTCACCGCACTGGCATCAGCGCCCGGCCCGGTCATTTGCATAATCTTGTCGAGTGGAAGGTACAGCAGGTTTGAGCCCTGTTTGGAGTCAACCAATACCTTGGTCACGTTGCTGTAAATCTGCTGCATGGAGTCAAGGTACATGCGGTCGCGTGTGACCTGGGGTGCCTTCTGATACTCGGCCAACACCGATTTGAAGCGTTGCGCGTCACCTTGCGCCTGCGCCACAATTTTTGACTTGTAGGCATCGGCTTCTTCCTTCAGGCGGGATGCAGAACCGACAGCACGCGGCACCACGTCGTTGGCATAAGCCTGCGCTTCGTTCTTTGCACGTTCGCGCTCCTGCCCGGCCTTCAGCACATCATCAAAGGCCGCCTGTACCTGCTCTGGTGGACGCACGCCCCCCTGCTGCAAATTGATACCGACCACTTCGATGCCGACTTTGTAGCGGTCCAGGATTTTTTGCATCAGGGCCCGAACACGGGGTGCAATCTGATCCCGTTCTTCAGACAGGGCGCTGTCCATGCGCATCTTGCCCACCACTTCACGCACGGCAGTTTCCGCAGCCTGAACCACGGCCTCACCGGGATTTTTGCTTTCGAACAGAAAAGCCCGAGCGTCGCTGAGACGGTACTGAACCGCAAACTTGATCTCGACGATATTTTCATCTTCGGTCAGCATGGCTGACTCGCGCAGACCGGTGGCCTTGATCACCGTATCGCGCCCCACATCGACCGAGCGGATCTGGGTCACAAATATCAGTTCATGCCGCTGGATGGGATAGGGCAGACGCCAGTTAAAACCAGCACCCACCGAAGATTTGTATTTCCCGAACTGGGTGATGACCGCCTGCTGGCCCTCTTGCACGATGAAAAAACCCGTTCCCAGCCAGATCAGCAGGACAACGCCAACAATCAGGCCAACACCGATACCGGCGCTCTTCATGTCAGGCTGAAAACCACCGCCAGAACCATTGCCGCCACCCGCACCGCCACCGGAGATGCCACGACCCGCGTTTTTCAGGCCACCAAACAAGCCACCCAGTTTGCGGTTGAAATCACGCCACAGTTCATCAAGATCGGGAGGACCCTGGTTTGGGCCCCGGTTCGGGCCGCGCTCGTTGCCACTCTTGGGGGGCGTAGCTGGCGCATTGGCATCGGGAGGGACAGGCTCGGTCTTCTCACCCTCGGTCGGTTTGTCGTCGCTGCGACCCCAGCGCGGATCATTCAGGTTGAACATTCCCCGGATCCGCTCTGGCAGATAAGCCCAGCGAAAGGTGCGTAAATGAAGTTTCATCTCTTCTTCTCTTGTGTATCGTTACCGGATTGTGCCCAATCAGGGGGCAGCCTCACGACTTTCAGGGAAATCTTCCCCATCCTTCGCTGGCAAGTCGCCCCCACTCACAATGCGAGCCAACTGCTGGCGCAGAGCCTGAAGGCCCTCACCATTTTTGGCACTCAGAAATATCCGTGGCGTTTGAACCCCACTCAGATCAAAAGTATCTTCCAGTTGCAGGGGGCGGCGTTCCGCTTCAAGGGCATCAAGTTTGTTAAACACCAGCACCTGGGGAATATCGGCAGCCCCAATCTCGCCCAGCACACGCTGAACCTCGGCAATCTGCTCCGGAAAATTGGGACTGGCAGCATCCACCACATGCACCAGCAGATCAGCATCCACGGCCTCCTGCAGGGTCGCCTGAAATGCATCGATCAGCCCGTGTGGCAGATCACGAATAAACCCAACCGTGTCTGAAAGAGAAACCGAACGCCCCGCCTCGCCCAGATAAAGCTGGCGGGTTGTGGTGTCAAGGGTCGCAAACAACTGATCTGCCGCATAAGCCCTGGCTTTGACCAGCGCATTGAAAAGCGTGGATTTGCCCGCGTTGGTGTAGCCGACCAGGGAAATATTGAAGGCATCACGCCGCTCGCGCTGACGCCGCTGTGTCTGCCGCTGGCGCTTGACCTTTATCAGCCGCTCTTTGATCTTTTTGATGTTATCGCCAATCATCCGGCGGTCAAGTTCGATTTGGCTTTCGCCAGGACCGCCGCGCATGCCGATGCCACCGCTCTGCCGCTCCAGGTGGGACCAGCGACGGACCAAGCGGGTGCTCAGGTACTGCATTCGTGCGAGTTCGACCTGCAGCTTTCCTTCATGACTGCGCGCTCTTTGACCGAAAATTTCCAGAATCAGAAGCGTGCGGTCATTGACCGGCAACTCAAGATGGCGCTCAAGGTTACGCTGCTGTGCAGGACTCAGGCTTTGATCGAAAAGCACCTCAACAGCGCCCAACTGTGCAGCCAGCAATTTGATTTCATCGGCTTTTCCGCTGCCGACAAACAAGGCCGCATCGGGCGCTTTGCGTTTGCAAGTCAGCCGGGCAACCGGGTTCAATCCTGCGGTCTGTGCCAGCAAGCCCAACTCTTCGAGTTCACCATCGAAATTGGGTAATCCGAAATCAACCCCAACCAGTATGGTTGGGGCCGACTGACGATCAGGCGGCAGCAGGTTCGTCACCCTCGCCGCTTGCGAAATTCACGGCACGCCCAGGCACAATAGTGGAGATGGCGTGCTTATAGACCATCTGGGTGACCGTATTGCGGAGCAACACAACATACTGGTCAAAGGATTCGATCTGGCCTTGCAGCTTGATCCCGTTGACTAAATAAACGGACACCGGTACATGTTCCCGACGCAAAGCGTTGAGAAAAGGGTCTTGGAGTAACTGGCCTTTGTTGTTCACGATATTCTCCGTGTTCTAAAAAAATTAAGAAGCAATGACGATACCACAGCAAAGTGCTGTCTCAAGCCGGGTGCAGGTAAACCCACAATAAAGTTGCCGGCGGCCTGTCGCGCAAGTATTCAAACTGCGGCTTTGTCAGCGTAAGGGTTGGTCGACGTTTTGAACTCAATGCGCATTGGGGTGCCCACCAGATCAAACTCTTTGCGAAAACGTCCTTCCAGAAAGCGCTTATAGGCATCGGTCACGTGTTCAAGCGAGTTGCCGTGAATAATAATTACTGGCGGATTCATGCCGCCCTGGTGGGCATAGCGCAACTTCGGCCGGTACATACCCGAGCGCTTGGGACTCTGAAACTGAACGGCCTCCAGCAGCAAACGCGTCAAGACAGGTGTCGACATCTTGCAATTGGCTGCCTTATAAGCTTGCGCGATGGAAGCCCAAAGCGGACCCAAGCCCTGCCTTTTCGTCGCCGATATCAAATGCATGGTCGCGAACTTCAAGAACGGCAAACGGGTCTCGATAGAGCGTTTGACGAGTTCCCGCTGGTATTCATCCACTGCATCCCATTTATTGACCGCGAGTACCACAGCACGGCCATTCTCAAGAATGTAGCCTGCAATGTGGGCATCCTGATCGGTGACGCCTTGTGTAGCATCAATCAGCAGCAACACAACGTTTGAGGATTCAATGGCCTGCAAGGTTTTGACCACCGAAAATTTTTCGATCGCCTCAAACACTTTTCCCTTGCGACGCAGGCCTGCCGTGTCTACCAGCTCAAACTTTTGACCGTTGCGCTCAAACGGCACGGAAATCGCATCCCGCGTCGTCCCCGGCAAATCGAACGCGACCAGGCGCTCTTCACCCAACCAGGCGTTAATAAGCGTGGACTTTCCGACATTGGGACGACCGGCAACCGCGAGCTTGATGACACCAGGGTCTCGCTGATCTTCTGCGTCATCAGGTTCCTCCAAATGAAGCGGCGCCAGTGCCAGCTCCACCAGCGAGTGGATACCCTGACCGTGCGCTGCGGAAACCGCATGAACCTCACCCAGACCCAGCTCAAAGAACTCGACCAGCTGCGCGCCGGCCAGCATGCCTTCTGACTTGTTGGCCGCCAGTACACAGGGTTTACCGAGACGGCGAAGGTATTTGGCGATCTCGTGATCCTGCGCAGAAATTCCCTCTCGCGCATCCACGACAAAGATCACGACATCAGCTTCCGCAACCGCCTGGCGAGTCTGTTTGGCCATTTCCTTGAAAATGCCACTGGCGGCATCTGGCTCGAATCCACCCGTATCAATGACGATGAACTCGTGTTTGCCTTGTTTACCATTGCCGTAATGGCGATCACGGGTCAGCCCGGCGTAATCTGCCACGATGGCATCACGAGACTTGGTCAGCCGATTGAAAAGCGTCGATTTACCAACGTTGGGACGACCGACGAGGGCCAAAACAGGTTTCATTAAATAGCGTCCAACACTTACTCAGGCTTGAAGCCGAAAATGCCACCACTGCGGGTGACAACAACCAGCGTTCCGCCAGCCAAAACAGGTGCCGCAATAACCGCCGAACCATCGGTGGCTACTCGCGTGAGCGCTGACCCGTCTTCACGAGACAACCAATGAATGAGGCCGGTGTCATCGCCCACCACAACGGACCGTCCAACGACCAGCGGGGCTGTCAGGTTGCGGTAGCGTAAACGCTCGGACACCCAGGCGCGCTCCCCATCAGCCCGTCGCCAAGCCACGAGCGTTCCGTCGCCCTCAACTCCGAAAACATACTTGTCATCACCATGCACGCCAACAGAACCTATGGCCGGCTTGGTCCAAAGCAGAGTGCCACGTGCCGTGTCGACACAGCCAACAGCCGCCTGAAAAGCACGCGCGCATACAACATCTCCCTCGCGGCTGACACGTCCGACTAAATCAACCAGCCGCTCGATATCATTGGTTCCGCGCGGAGACGCAATGGGAGACTCCCAGCGGATGGCGCCATTTGTCGGATTGATACCGACGAGACGTCCGGCCAGACCAGCCACCAAGGTATCACCAACGGCCAGCAAAACACCCGCCTGGCGCAGCACCAAGGATTCGCCTGGGCGCTGCTGATTCCAGAGCTTGCGCCCCGACTGGGCATCGAAAGCCGTTACGGAACGATCGGCGGCGAGGATAAATACACGTCCTCCGGCAACCAGGGGGGCCGTAAAACCTTGCGCCGGCAGTTTTTGACGCCACATTTCGCGCCCAGCGTCCAGGACGACCAGTTCATTGCTACGAGTTACCACCGCCGCAAAACGACCGTCGCTACCAACTCCGGCAGCAATCTGCCCGACCACATTGGTACGCCACAGCTCGGCACCCGTGCGAGCGTCAAACGATCCAACCACGCCGTCCGAACTGGCGACAGCAACTGTATTGCCGTTAACTTTGACGTCAAGAGGAAAGTCGATTAGACCTACTTTCGACGTCCACGCCAGCCGCACGCCCAACAGACCCACATTGGGGGCCAACTCAGCGGGTCTCGGCTTCTCCGGCGCACTTGAGCAGCCAGAAAACAAACCCACAACGACAAAAACAAGGGCCACCCGGGTGGCCGCAGTCAAAAGAAAATCAAGCTTCACTTTTTCCCTTCCGGCGCCAACGCGTCCGCCGCAGGCACAGCACCAACATTTTTCGACACGGCAGCGCCACTGCTAGCGTTGCTGCCGCTCTGTGGATCCACCCCTAGCGAGTTCAATTTAACTTCCACCAAACGCCGGTATTCAGTACGGTCGTCGAAATTCTTAAAAGCTTTTTGATACTCGGCAATTGCTTCTGCTTTTTTGCCTTGCAACAGAAAAATATCGCCTTTGCGATCGACCACCAGTGCGTCAAAGTTGGCGGGGAATGATCCGCTTAACTGTTTCAAGGCATCATCAAAAGCCTTGGACTCCATCAAGACCCCAGCCAAACGCAACTTTGCAATCGCCTGGTATCCGGGGTCAGATGACTTCTCCGCAACCCAGCCCAAAGCAGCCTTGGCAGCATCAACATTACCGGCACTGTAGTACTGCTTTGCAACCAGAAGCCCGGCCTGCTGTGCATAAGTAGTTGATGCAAACCGTTCTTTCATGTCGGTGAAAACGCGGTCGATTTTTGCAGTATCAGCCGACTTTACAACGCGCTCCACTTCGTCGTACATGGCAGCCGCCTGCGTTGCCTGACTTCGCTGCCAATACTGGTAAAAATTCCAGCTGGCGAATGCCCCCAACACCAAAATCAAACACCAGGTGATGAGATTGCCATACTGTTTCCAAAAATGCCTGAGCTGGTCGAGTTGCTCTTGTTCTTCAAGATCTAGATGATTTGCCATGAAAGTTCTTTAATCAGTTGGGGACAGCGCTAAAGGTCTGTCCCACAAACATTTATGTACGCGATTGTAGGGTGGGCGCCCAGTCAGCTATGCCAGCAAGTGATTGAGTTACCTGCGCACCACTGCCATCACGCAGAGATTTGACGGTCACCTGATTCTTTGAAATCTCGTCCGCCCCAAAAATAAGTGCATGGCGAGCTCCGCTGCCATCGGCTCGTTTAAACTGCGATTTCATGCTGCCCATGCCGTCACCCGAACTGGTGTGCATTTGAACACTGACCCCTGCCGCCCTTAGCGTTTGAAGTGTCTGCAGTACCAAGGGCAAGGCAGAGACATCGGGCACGATCGCGTAAGCGTCCAGAGTCGGTTCAACGGCGCCCAAACCCTGTTCCTTAATGAGTTCCAGCACCCGATCCACACCGAGCGCCCATCCGACGGCAGGCGCGGGCTTGCCCCCCAATTGTTCGACCAGGTAGTCATATCGCCCACCAGCGCAAACCGTCCCCTGCGAACCAAGCCGATCCGTGGTGAATTCGAATACCGTAAGGTTATAGTAATCCATACCCCGAACCAGACGCGGATTGACTGTGTACGCAACCCCATTGGCATCCAGGATGGATTTCAATGTATTGAAATGCGCCAGCGACGCCTCCCCCAAATAATCGAGAGGCCTCGGGGCTGACTCAACCACCGCCTGCATCGCGGGATTCTTGGTGTCCAAAATTCGCAAGGGGTTGCTGTGCAGGCGCCGCTTCGCGTCTTCATCCAGCACACCCGCGTGCTGCTCAAAATGGGCAATCAAGGCTTGTCGGTGCTCTGCACGCTCGTGAGGTTGACCCAAGCTGTTGAGTTCGAGGCGAACGTCAGTCAAGCCCACATCCTTCCACAAAGCCACAGCCAGCAAAATCAGTTCAGCATCGACCTCTGCACCAGCGAATCCAAGCGCTTCGGCGCCGATCTGGTCAAACTGTCGATAGCGCCCGCGCTGAGGCCGCTCGTGACGGAACATCGGGCCCATGTAATACAGACGTTTGCCGCCGTCATACAACATGGAGTGCTCCACAACCGCCCGTACCACACCGGCCGTGGCTTCAGGACGCAGCGTCAGGGAGTCTCCATTCAGTCGGTCTTCAAAGGAATACATTTCCTTTTCGACAATATCCGTGACTTCACCCAACCCCCGGACGAACAAAGGTGTCCGTTCAACGATTGGCGTGCGAATGTTCCGGTAGGCATAGCGTGCCATCAACGAACGCACCCTGCTTTCAAGCCATTCAACAGCCGCGGAATCCGGGGGCAGGACATCGTTCATACCCTTGACGGCTGTCAGTTTCTCTGACTTTGTACCAATTACTTTTTCACTCATGAATTCACTCAAAACGCCTCGGCAGTCGCAGGAGTACCAAAACGTTTTTCAACATAGTTTTCGACAATTTTCTGAAACTCAAGCGCAATCGTGTTCCCGCGCAAGGTCAAACGTTTTTCACCATCAATGAAGACTGGGGCAGCTGGCGCCTCCCCGTTACCAGGCAGACTGATTCCAATATCAGCATGCTTGCTTTCACCAGGGCCATTCACAATACACCCCATCACCGCAACCTTCAGCTTTTCAACGCCTGGGTATTTCACGCGCCAGACTGGCATTTGTGCCCTCAAAAAATCTTCAATCTGTTTAGTGAGCTCCTGGAAAGTTGTACTGGTGGTACGACCACAACCGGGGCAGGCAGTGACACTGGGGACAAACGACCTAAGTTCCAGTGCCTGCAGGATCTCGCAGGCAATCACAACTTCCTGGGTTCTGGTTTCACCTGGCTGAGGTGTCAGCGAAACGCGAATGGTGTCACCAATGCCCTCCTGCAACAAAATGGAAAGCGCTGTTGCCGAGGCAACGGCACCTTTGGTCCCCATACCCGCTTCGGTCAAACCCAAATGAAGCGGGTAGTCGCAGCGTCTTGCCAGCTCTCGATAGACAGAAACAAGATCCTGAACGCCACTGACTTTGCACGACAGGATGATCTGGTTTTCATTCATGCCCATCTCTACGGCACGGCGAGCAGACTCTAGGGCTGACGTAATCAGCGCTTCATACATGACCGGTTTAACATCCCAAGGCGTGGGGCGGCGACTGTTGTCATCCATCAAACTGGCCAGCAACTCCTGGTCCAGGCTTCCCCAGTTCACACCGATACGAACCGGCTTGTCCCATTGCATCGCCGCCTCGATCATCAGTCCAAACTGTTTGTCGTGCTTATCACCTTTCCCCACATTGCCAGGGTTGATCCGGTATTTAGATAAGGCTTGGGCACACGCCGGAAAATCAGTCAGCAGCCGGTGGCCGTTGTAATGGAAGTCGCCAATCAGTGGAACATCAATTCCCATTCGGTCCAGTTGCTCCCGAACGTGAGGCACGGCCTGCGCAGCCTCAGGTGTATTAACCGTCAGGCGCACCATTTCAGATCCTGCAAGTGCCAATTCCTTGACCTGGATCGCAGTGCCGATGACATCAACAGTGTCGGTATTGGTCATGGACTGAACACGCACTGGCGCATCACCACCCACGGTAACAACCCGGCCGCCCCAGACCACGCAGGCCTGACGGGACCGCCGCGCTTTGGGTGCAGCAGATTCAATCGGTAAAAAAGATTCCACTACTTCACCTCAAAACGAGCGACGTTATCTTTTGCAATGCGTGTCAGATCCAATGGCTTGCCACGCACTTGAACCTCTGTGGTATCGGCCCGCCCAACCACCACAGAAAGCGGCATGACGCCAGACGCGCCAACGATCTCGCCATCTGCCATGGTCTTGCGTACTTGAACTGCACCGCTGGCGTCGACTACCTCAACCCAAGACGATCTATGCGCTTTAAAGACGACCATACCGGTCGTTGCCCCCAAACTAGGCCCCATCACTGGAAGTCCCGGGTCTGCGGGACCTGGCAATGACGTGGAAGACGCAACAGACGCCGGATTCATCGCCACCGGAATAGCCGAACTTGAAGGCGTCAAGCTTGGCAACTGGGTCGGCGCCGCGGCCTCCGTAGCGGCCGAATTTTCAGATGTCAGTGGCACTGGCGTGGGGAGCGGCGAAATCACAGCAGCACTATTAGACGCCGGGACACTGGCGACTTCGCTTCGTTGCGTGAAAGGAAAAAAAACAAGCAACACCACACCCACCAGAAGCACCAGAACAGCCAGGACATAAGGCTTGGAGAGCTGATTCCCAAACAAGAAGCCCGACCCATTTCCGGGTACTCGAAACGGCGTGTTGATTCCCGACTCATCTGTCGTCAAGCGCGGCGCAGTCGTGTGCGGCAACCTCTCCAATATCGGAGCAGAATCAATTTTCAGGGTACGACAAACGCTGGCAGCAAGAGCGCGAACAAAAACGGTATCTGGCAACAAATCAAATCGGTCTGCTTCAAGCGCTTCCAGCTTTTTAACTGGGACTTTTAGCGAAACAGCCAGGGCTGCTATGTGCAAACCTTCCGCTTCGCGCGCTTTTCGTAGCATTGCGCCACCGGATATCTGCGCAACTGGCTCCTGACTGGAAGCAATATCTTCAGAAGTAGGCAAAATATTCTCACTCATCGAAGGCATTCCTCTGATAGGCGCCAGCCTCACGTGACTGCGGGAAACGTTTCACCAACTGTGCCGCAAGCTGTAGCATGGCATCGTGATTTTCCATACGTCGCTCTACTTTGACCCCCAGCCAAAGAGACTCCACATTCGCCAGTTCACTGTTGTTTAAACGTCGCACATAGAACTGTGCACGAACAAAATCGCCGCGCTGGAACAGTAAAGTCGCCAGGTTGTAAGCCGTAATGGGGTTGCCCGCATCAAACTCATAAGACTTCAAAAGGCTGAGCTCAGCATCTCCTCTCAGTCCGGCCCTGACCTGACACAAGCCCTGCGCTCTGAACGTCTTGGCTCGCTCCCCATATTGCGGGTTTGAGAGTGCCTGAGTGAAAAGCTGCTGAGCCTCAGGGTATCTCGCCTGTTGACACAACATCCAGCCAAGATTGTGCATGACGTTCGAATCTTGCGGACTGATGGCGAGCGCCCTTTTAAAACTTTCTTCTGCGATCCGGAAATCATTGAGACGCATATAAATCAGGCCACGCAAACTGTAGGCGTCACCGTAAGTCGGATCCGCAGCAATGGACTGCTTGAGTTCATCCAGGGCGATCGTCGTTTGCCCCTGCTCAAAATAACCAACTGCCAGTTCAAGCCGAATACGAGCGCGCTTGCGTGCCTCCGGCTCATCCGAATCAGTCACCATTTCGACCCCGCTGCCACCCGACGCAGCCGATTTCGAAGCGCAACCGGAAATTCCTGTCAATCCAGCAACCAGCAAACAAGCACAGAACAGCCATCGCCTGATTTGAAACCATCCTGCCGCATTCATATTCATGCTTCAAGTCTCCTTGACTTCCTTGTTAAAGGCCGAAATTGGCTTCAACATGATCGTGCGCTGACGCGCGATTCGCTGGCTAATCCCGGTACGGTCGTTAACGTCACCCGCCAGCTGACCGCACGCAGCATCAATGTCATCGCCGCGCGTCTTGCGTATGGTCGTGACAATACCAGCATCACTCAAAATCTTGGCGAAAGCCTTGACTTGTTCTGGCGCAGATCGAATCAAACCAGATGCAGGAAAAGGGTTAAAAGGAATTAAATTGAACTTGCACCAAACACCACCCCTTGAATGCTGGCGGACCAAATTCACCAACTGATGTGCATGCTCCGCCTGGTCATTGACACCATCGAGCATGCAATATTCAAAAGTAATAAAGTCTCGCGGCGCGTAAGCCAAATAACGATTGCAGGCATCCATCAACTCGGCAATCGGATACTTTTTATTGAGCGGCACCAGGTTATCCCGCAAAGCGTCATCCGGTGCGTGCAAGGAAACTGCCAAAGCCACCGGACAATCTTGTGCAAGGCGATCCATCATAGGCACAACACCCGATGTAGAAACCGTCACACGCCGCCGCGACAAACCATATCCATGATCGTCGAGCATGACGCGTAATGCCGGCACCAATTCGGAATAGTTCTGCAGGGGCTCGCCCATACCCATCATCACTACATTCGAGATGACACGCTCATCACGATGCAAATGTTTTCTCAAAAAGTGCTCAGCGAACCACAGTTGGGCGACGATTTCACCAGTTTTCAGGTTTCGACTAAACCCCTGATGCCCCGTGGAACAAAAACGGCACCCCACCGCGCAACCCGCCTGCGATGAAATACAGAGAGTTCCTCGATCGTCCTCGGGAATAAAAACAGACTCAACAGCATCACCGCCACCGACGTCAAACAACCATTTGATCGTACCGTCTGCTGAAATGTGCTCTGAAATCACATCCAGCGCTTTCACATGCGCGACCACCTTGAGCTTCTCGCGCAAGGACTTTGCGAGATCGCTCATGTCATCAAAATTGGAAGCGCCTTTTTGATGAATCCATCGAAACAACTGAACAGCGCGGAAGCGCTTTTCGCCCAGCCGCTCACAAAAAGCAGCCAAACCCTCGAGGTCGTAATCGAGCAGATTGGCCGTCATTGCATCGGCGCGGCGCCGGGCCGCCCCAAGCGCGCAACACCCCCCTCGGGGGGCAGTAAAACGCAGTGGAGCGTGAGGGCCATATTTTATCGGGAATACACATTCATGCCGGGGAAGAAGAAGCCCACTTCCACTGCGGCAGCGTCAACGGCATCAGAACCATGAACCGCGTTCGCATCAATGCTGTCAGCAAAGTCAGCGCGAATAGTGCCAGGGGCTGCTTTTTTCGGATCGGTCGCGCCCATGAGGTCGCGATTTTTCAAAACGGCATTCTCACCTTCCAGCGCCTGAATCATGACGGGACCGGAGATCATGAAGTCAACAAGATCCTTGAAGAAAGGACGTTCTTTATGGACGGCGTAAAAAGCCTCCGCTTCTCCACGCGACAAACGAGCCATCTTTGCAGCAACCACTTTAAGACCTGCTGCTTCGAAACGTGCGTAAATTTGGCCAATTACATTTTTGGCAACCGCATCGGGCTTGATGATGGAGAGAGTACGTTCGATAGTCATGAGTTTTTCCTGAACTTGAGATTTTAATTTTTACCCACCGGGCAAAGCCTTGGATTTTAACCCGTACACCGCTACAAATGGCGTGTGATAGAAAATACCGCGTCGAGCATTACCTCAGCAACGCTCAATAACAAAACGGGCTTTAAAGTGAACGTTAGCGACCCCGTCCACCTCGACGTTGTCCACCACCTGAACCTCCGCCACGCTGCTGACCCTGATCCTGCCGCTGGCGGGTGAAACTATCGGCACCAATATAACCAAAAGCCGTCTTCATCGGATCCGGTTGGCTGGCACCACCTTGCCGATCTCCTGACTCTGCACGATTTTTCCGACCTTGACCTGAGTTGGCGCCGCCTGCTGCCGCATTGCGCTGGCCGCTTCCGGAACTGCGCGGTCCACTGCCTCGCACGCCTCGACGCTGATTTCGCGCCCCGGGCTCACGACCCGAAGCATCACGCCTTGAAGCATCCGCTCCACCTGGACCGGCCTCATCGCCCTGCTCCCTGGAACTTCGCGTCCCGGCTGCCTGCATCAATGACTTGATGTCGCCTTCGTCCAGTTCCATCCACGCACCGCGCTTGAGACCTCGCGGCAATACCATTGCGCCATACCGGATTCGGATCAATCGACTGACCGCATGGCCTACAGCCTCAAACATGCGGCGAACCTCCCGATTACGCCCCTCGGATATCGTGACACGGTACCAGCAGTTTGAGCCTTCACCCCCGCCCGCTTCAATCGAACCGAATTGGGCTATGCCGTCATCCAGCTTGACACCTTCAAGCAATCTTTGTTTCTCGTCCTTATTCAAGGCCCCGAGCACACGCACAGCGTATTCACGCTCCAGGCCGAAGCGGGGGTGCATCAGGTTGTTTGCCAACTCCCCGGAACTGGTAAATAGCAGCAAGCCCTCGGTGTTGAGATCCAGCCGCCCCACTGATTGCCATTTACCTTGAAACAGCTTGGGAAGCCTGCGAAACACAGTAGGACGGTTCTGCGGATCATCGTGCGTCACGACCTCCCCGACAGGCTTGTGGTAAGCGATAACCCGCGCGGGTGGGGCGTCAATCCGAAACCGGATGGGCTTGCCATTCACTTTTACGTGGTCGCCAAACTGGACCCGTTGACCAATGTGCGCTGGCTCATTGTTGACCGTGATGCGGCCTTCCATGATCAACTGCTCCATCTCCAGCCGCGATCCCATACCAGCCTGCGCGAGGACTTTGTGCAACTTGGGCGTTTCAGCCATCGGCGCCAGCACCCGCTTGGCAGGAAGCAGGTCAACGCTTTCTTCATCCGCGTCGAATTGGCCAGACACCACGTCATCAAATCGATTTCCCGTATTGACGGGCTCCAGCATCTTTTCATCTGCAGGCTGAAGTCGTGACGCTGCTTGAGAATTTGAATCTCTCTCAGTGCCGGATTCCTCAATACCCGCGCTTTGCCCCTCCACTACCGGCTGATCCGGCTGATTAGAAAAATCCGCATTCATCTGGGCCGGAGTGTCGGCATTGTTTACGGTCATGGTTGAGTCCCCATCAAGAAAATTAAATCGCGGCCAGAACCGGCATCGCCAGTTGTGACCGTTTGTTCCGCCACGCGCCCGTCATTCACTGTCGGCGCGATAGCGGGTGAAATATCCAGTTCAACTTGGGAGGCCGGTTCGCTGGCGCTGAGCGCATCCATGCTGCTGGCCTGCTGCCCTGGCGTATCCAGCAGCGGCAACTGATCAAGCGATTCAAGACCCAAATCGTCCAAAAAATACTTGGTCGTTGCGAAAAGTGCCGGTCGTCCGATGGCTTCCCGGTGACCAATGACCTCAATCCAGCCTCTATCTTCCAGTTGTTTCAGAAGAAGGGAATTGACCGTCACACCCCGTATGTCCTCTATATCACCGCGGGTTACCGGTTGCCGGTATGCAATGATAGCCAGTGTTTCCAGCGTAGCACGGGTATAACGAGGTGGTTTTTCAGGGTGCAGTCGATCGAGAAACTCTCTCATTTCAGGTCGACTTTGAAAGCGCCAACCTGTGGCTACACTGACCAGCTCCACCCCACGTTGCGCCCAGTCCTGCTGGAGCTCCTGCAACAACACTTTGAGCGTGTCCAAGCCTAACCCGTCGTCAAACAACGCACGCATATCACGTACCTGCAAGGGTTGCTGCGAGCAAATCAAGGCGGTCTCTAGTACGCGCTTGGCATCCGCCGTATTCATGGTATTGCGGTTCCGGGAAAACACCATCAAGGTGCAAAATCAGTAAGATTCATTGGGGCGCAGCAGGCAGATTGATGAATCCGCAGCGCTTACCCACGGCGGCCTGCCGGGGCACTAGTTTTTTAGCTATTAGCTTTCATTGTAACTTAGGCCCCAAAGGCTCAAGGCCTGCTTCAAATCTTCGGGCAAAGTAGCCTGGAAAACCATAGGCTGGAAAGTCACAGGATGGATAAAGGCGAGACGGCATGCATGCAGAGCCTGTCGACGCATGCCGGCTGCAGCAGTGCCTCCATAAAGTTCATCGGCTACCAATGGATGCCCAATCGATGCCATATGGACGCGAATCTGATGGGTTCGACCCGTATGCAAAGTACAGCGAACCAGGCACCCCTGATCGCAGTTTTGAAGAAGTTCAATATCCGTTCTGGCCAGCTTCCCCGGATTTTTACTCATATCGACCACCGCCATTCGCAGTCGATTACGCGGATCCCGGCCAATAGGTGCATTGATTTCGCGAGTACCGGTACCGACCCACGGTCGATGGGCCAGCGCCACATACTGTCGACTAACTTCGCGCGCGGCGATCAATCGAATCAAAGCATCCATCACAGGGCGTGTCCGAGCTACAACCATCAAACCACTGGTATCTTTGTCCAGTCGATGAACAATCCCGGCGCGCGGGAGATTTATCACCTTCGCATCATAGGCCAGCAAACCATTTAATAGCGTGCCACTCCAGTTACCGGGTGCCGGATGAACCACCAGACCGGCTGGCTTGTTTATCACCATCAGATGATCATCCTCATACGCAATCTCCAGCGCCATGACTTCCGGCTTGAACGCCTGGCTTTGGGGCGTCGGTCGTAATTCAATGATCCCAGCATCCGCAGCCTTGACGCGAGTCGACGGTTTGCGGATCACTGCCCCATTGATCGTGACACCCTCTAAATCAATCAATTGCTGTAAATAACTACGCGAAAATTCCGGAACCAACTCAACCAGGGCACGGTCAAGACGCAGGCCATGCTGGGCCTCGCCGAAAACGAGATGGCGTAACTCGACGTCCGGCCCGGTGTCTACCCGGTCTTCCATATCTTCGCTATCAAGCACGCTCGATATAATCAATTCGGTATTTTTCAAGAAAGTTATCCCTCATGCTTCAAGCCAAATTATCGGTTGTCTGCGCCTGGTCGCTGGCAGGTACAGCGTTGCTGCTGGCAGGGTGTTCGTCCATCCAGGAGGACAAGACGGCGGCATGGAGTCCCAACAAGATCTACGCCGAAGCCAAAGATGAGTTGAATTCAGGTGCGTACGACAAGGCCGTAGGGCTTTTTGAAAAACTGGAAGGTCGCGCCGCCGGAACGCCTTTGGCGCAACAGGCCCAACTTGACAAGGCATACGCTCAGTACAAGTCTGGGGAGACGGCGCAAGCCCTTGCCACTCTCGAACGATTCATGAAGTTGCATCCCGCCAGTCCGGCGCTTGATTACGCTTTGTACCTCAAGGGGATCATTAACTTCAATGACGACTTGGGCATGTTCTCCGCTATTACCCGCCAGGATCTGGCGGAACGGGATCAGAAGGCAGCCAAAGAATCTTTTGAATCCTTCAAGGAGCTGGTTACCCGATTCCCGGATTCCCGTTATGCACCCGACGCCAACCTGCGCATGACCTACATTGTCAACTCATTGGCCCAGTACGAGGTGCATGTTGCGCGATATTATTTTGCCCGGGGCGCCTATGTGGCGGCGATCAACAGGGCTCAAACCGTCGTATCCGACTACCAAGGCATGCCAGCCCTTGAAGAGGCTCTGTTCATCATCGTCAAGTCATATGACGCATTGGGTATGACGCAGCTGCGAGACGATGCAAAACGGGTGCTTGAAAAGAACTATCCTCAGACTGAGTACCTGACCCGTGGATTCAAACCCAACTCGGATCCGTGGTGGAAGGTCTGGTAAGCGCATTGAGCGCCTCAATCAACTCATCTTCCGAGCTGATTTTTCGCATGGGCGGTAATGCCGCCAGCAGGCGGCGGCCGTAGCCCATGAGGGCCAATCGTGTATCACATACAACCAGAACCCCGCGATCAGATTCGCGTCGAATCAGTCGTCCAGCCCCTTGTTTGAGGGCTATAGCAGCTTCGGGAATGAAGTAGCTATTGAATACGCTGCGTCCAGCAGCCTCCAGACGCTTGGAACGAGCCTCCACCAAGGGGTCGTTTGGCGGCGGAAAAGGGAGCTTGTCAATGATCAGCAGCTGTAACGCGTCTCCGGGCACATCGACTCCTTCCCAAAAAGATGCTGATGCGACCAAAATACATCCGGCTCCGCCGCCCTGGTCGCCCTGACGAAATCGTTCCATCAGCTCGCGTTTGGGTTGCTGTCCCTGCACCAGAATTTCCAGGGCCTTTGAGCCAGTGAAATGTCGCTGCAATGCCTCGCTAACGGCATACAAGGCTCGCAGAGTCGTCGTCAAAACCAGAGTGCGCCCTCCAATCACAGGTGCAACCTTGGCAACAAACTCCGCCACTTGTGCGCTGTGGGATGGATCGTTTGGCTTCGGCAGGTGCTGCGGCACGTACACGGCCGCTTGCCTGGCATAGTCAAACGGACTACCCACTTTCAGAATTTCAGCATCACCGAGACCACAGGGTTCGGTAAACCAACTTAGCCGGGAGTCACCGCCCAGGGTCGCAGAAGTAAAGATCCAGGACCGCAGCACCCCATCCTCTTGCGTCGGCTTGATGAGCCGCGTCCGGACTGTGTCCGCAATATCAAGCGGCGACTCCACCAGTCTCAGCTGCGTTCCAACATCAAGCCAGCGCACCGAATCAAGCTCACAGGAGCCCGAAAAAAATTCAAGCCGTTCGATAAATCCACTGACTCGTTCGCCCAAACGTACAAGATCCGGAGCAATTTCACTGACCGTATTCAGTGCCAGCATGGCCCTTGTACACGCCGCATGAAGATCGTCCAGTGCAAGCGTCCAGTCAGAAGCATTTACCTGCTCCGGCGTGACCCCCACCCAACCCAGTTTGACGCCTGGAGAGGTCTTGCCCACGACCATACGCAAATCACGCGCGGCGTGCTCGGTATCCGACGCTAATTTCTGCCAATCAACCAGTCCGCGCGCATGCAGCAGACCTTGAATGAGCATATCGCGTGCAAAGTCCAAAAGTTGCCCGGTGGTCAATTGCTTGCCCAGAAACTGCACGCCCGTTTCATTGAGTTGGTGCGCTTCATCAAAGATGACCGTCCGCACAGACGGGAGCAACTCGGCCATGCCCGATTCGCGAACCGCCAAATCTGCAAAAAACAAATGATGGTTGATGACGACAACATCTGCCGCCAGCGCTTCCCGCCGGGCCTGGTTGACATGACAGCCGCGGAACTGGGGGCACTGCGACCCCAGACAATTGTCCCGTGAAGACGTGACAACGGAAATCACAGGTGAGCGTTCATCAAGGCCAGGCAGCTCTGCAAGGTCGCCGGTACGGGTGACCTGCGCCCACAATTCTATTTTGGCCAAAGTTCGAACAGCCACGCCATCAGGAATATTAGAGTTTTGTCGGGCTATCCCCAGACGATGCAGGCACAAATAACTGCCACGACCTTTGAGCAAGGCAGTGCGTACCGGCAAACCCAAGACCTTGATCAGACGCGGAAGGTCACGCCCAAACAACTGGTCCTGCAATGTTTTGGTGGCGGTAGAAAGCAGTACACGCGAACCACTTAACAACGCCGGGACAAGATACGAAAAAGTCTTGCCAATGCCAGTACCCGCCTCGACGACAAGCACCCCGCCCTCGTCGAGAGTACGTGCAATTGCCATTGCCATGTCAGTTTGCCCATCCCTGGGCGTGAACTCTTCAACCGAACGCGACAACAAGCCGTCCGGCGCGAACGTCTCGCGAACAAGGTCTTGCAAACTCATTCGTCAGGCAGGCTGATCAGGCGTCAATAGCCGCTCAATTCGCACGATCTCGTCACGCAAACCCAGTCGCCTTTTCTTCAACCGCCGCATCAAAAGCTCATCCAGCGGGCTTTCACCGCTTGCACGGTCTACCATGGCGTCAAGATCACCATGCTCAATGCGCAGCTCGATCAGCCGACGTTCGGGAGAATGCAGGTTGGCGTACAAAATTTCAGCAAGGGAAAACACCCGAATCGATCGAGCTGGGTTGAATCATAAGTGGCTCGATAATACGACTTTCAAACGCATTTATCGGGGTCTTCTTTTTTTAGCTGTTCAACATGTCCAAAGGCTACCGACTCACCGCATCGACCGGCATTCACAAGGGTGACCGTGACTACCAACAAGATCAGGTGATTTTGCTGAGCCACTCGCGCGTCAGTGGATGCGTGCTGGCCGTGCTGGCAGACGGCATGGGTGGGCGTAGTGGCGGACGCAAAGCCTCCGATCAGGTCATGATGACCGCCAGGCAGCTGTTTGAGCGCTACTCCCCCGAGACCGATGACGCAGCGGCGACACTGATGCAACTGGTACAAGAGGCTCACACGGTCATCAAATTGACCGCTATTTCTTCAGAAGAAGAGCCCCACAGTACAGTGGCGGCATTTTTGATCAATTCTGGCGGTGATTGTTACTGGGCACATGCAGGTGACTCACGTATTTACCACTATCACGGCAGCAAGTTTATCAAGCGCACCATAGATCATTCCTACGTTCAGACGCTGGTCGACCGAGGAGAGATCACCGAGGCGCAAGCAAACTCTCATCCGCAGTCTAATATCCTCATGGGGTGCCTGGGAACGGAAAGCGCCCCACCGGTGGATATTCACTTCATCCCCCAACTGCGCGCTGGCGACGTTCTGATGGCCTGCAGCGATGGTGTCTGGCACTACTTCAATACCACTGAAATCGGATCCATTCTCGCCAATCTGTCAGCACGGGAAGCAACCGAGTTTTTGATAGAAAAAGCCAGATCCCGCAGTCATGGCGGCGGAGATAACCTATCCTTGGTGGTGGTCAAACTGGAGCCTCTGGGGTCGTAATTTTCGGCCCCCACCCTGCACAAGGCAGGCAGACAGCTTGAGTGAACTGGCGTCAGGGGGCTTCTGGCAACGGTTTTGAGGAGGTTCCGGCTTTCTCTTTATTGATTTTTTCCCGACTGGCGCGGTGCTCCTGCGCTTCTCTAAGTTTGTCGTTGTACTGCTGCTGTTCTTTGGCCGTATCGTCCGCTGTGCGCCCCTGCTCGATCGGCTTTGTTGCGCTTGAAGCTGCTGGCTGGCCGGACTTTGCCTTCCCGGAAGCTGCGGCCTTCTCTGCTGCACGGTCCTCCCGCTCTTGTTGAGCCTCTCGGGCTTCAAGGCGTCGCGCAGCTTCTTCCTCCAACCGCTGGGCTGAAGAATTTTCCTTGATCCGCTCAATCTGCTCCAGCGCCTTTTGTTTGCGCTCAGCGTCATTGAGTGCAACCTCCTGCCGGCGAAGCTTATCAAGCACTTCACGCCGGCGCACGCGAACTTGCCCGAGGCAATTCGTTACGGCAAACTTCGCATAGCACGCCGTCTCTTCTTTCACATTAAGAGACTCTTCACGCGTCCGTTCTGCCTGAATACGACTACGCTCGCCCTCGATATCCAGTGGCTGCAGGGGTCCCGCGCCGGTGTCTGTTGGCTGTGAAAAGGCGGGAGCCACGATGAGGAACAACACAAAAAAAGAAAACAATCTCTTCATGTCAAACGGGTGTCTACGACACGACGCTCCAAAGCCAAAAATTCACTGGATTGCATTTCATTCAAACGGGAGACCGTTCGGGGAAACTCATGGGCCATAGGACCTTCGGTGTACAAGCCTTCGGGCGGCACTGCCGCCGACATGATCAACTTGACACGTCGGTCATAAAGCACATCCACCAACCAGGTAAAACGGCGTGCTTCAGACGCCATGCGCACTGGCATATGGGGTACATCACTCAACAAAACCGTATGGAATTGTGACGCAATTTCCAGATAATCGTTTTGGGAGCGTGGCCCACCACAAAGTGTCTTGAAGTCAAACCATACCAGGCCACCGGCCTTGCGGCGAGCATGAATCTGGCGGGCCTCAATATGCAACACCGGATCTTCATCCTGCGTCTCAGCCAAGCGGTCAAATGCGTCACGCATCGCCGCATCGGCCACCGGACCGAGCGGTACGTGGTAGAGCTTGAGTTGCTCCAGCATGCGGCGGCGGTAGTCTGTCCCGTTGTCCACATTGATGACTTCAAGCTTTTCGTTCAGCAAGGCAATTGCGGGAAGAATTCGGTCGCGGTGCAAGCCGTTGGGATACAGATCATTCGGTTTGAAGTTGGATGTAGTGACAAAGCCCACGCCGTTGTCGAACAATGCCGCCAACAAGCGATGAAGAATCATGGCGTCGGTGATGTCGGCGACATGAAACTCGTCAAAACAAATCAACCGGTATTTTTTGGCAATGCGTTTGGCCAGTTCATCGAGTGGATTGACCGTCCCCTGCAGACCAGTCAACTCGCGGTGAACTTCACGCATGAACTCATGAAAGTGAAGCCGGGTTTTGCGCTTCAGCGGAACCGCGCCAAAAAAGCAATCCATTAAAAAGCTCTTGCCCCGCCCCACCCCGCCATACATGTAAACGCCGCGCGGAATGTCGGGACGGTGGATCAGCTTCTTGAGGGCGTTGGAGCGTTTTTCCTTGAAAGTCGACCACTCATGGGCGCAACGTTCCAGGGCTTCAACAGCACGCAGTTGTGCAGGATCAGCGGTGTAGCCACGGGCTATGAGTTCGGCTTGATAAGCTTGTTTGACGCTCACGGACATGACCCTGAATTGCTATGATTTAAATAGCTGCCTGCGCACAGTAGACGGTGGCAGACAGCCATTTTTATATAAAACCAAATCAGAAATTCAGCGTGCGCTTGTCCACCGCCAACGCGGCTTCCTTGGTCGACTCGCTCAAGGATGGATGTGCATGGCAGATACGGGCAATATCTTCGCTGCTGGCCCTGAACTCCATGGCCACCACACACTCGGCAATCAATTCGCTGGCCATGGGGCCAACGATGTGTACACCGAGAATCTCGTCCGTTGCCGCATCAGCCAGCATTTTGACCATACCGGTCGTATCGCCGAGCGCACGAGCGCGCCCATTCGCCAGGAACGGGAATGTGCCTGCCTTGTAGGCACGACCAGCGGCTTTGAGCTGCTGCTCGGTCTGCCCGACCCAGGAAATTTCGGGGCTGGTGTAAATCACATACGGGAGGGTGTTGAAATTGACATGGCCATGTTGACCCGCCATGCGCTCAGCCACCGCCACACCTTCTTCCTCGGCCTTGTGCGCCAGCATCGGACCGCGCACCACGTCACCGACCGCCCAGACACCGGGCAAGCTGGTGCGGCATTGATCGTCTACCACAATCGCGCCACGCTCGTCGAGCTTCAGCCCCACAGCTTCGGCATTCAGGCCGATCGTGTTCGGTTCACGGCCAATCGACACGATCAGCTTGTCCACTTCCAGCGTCTGGGCTTCGCCCTTGGCGTTGGTCCAGGCTACGCTGACGCTTTTCTTGCTCTTTTTGATCTCGCCGACTTTGACGCCAAGTTCAAGTTTTAGCCCTTGTTTGACGAATATTTTTTGTGCTTCCTTGGCGATCTGTTCATCCACCGCGCCCAAAAACGTGGGCAAGCCTTCCAGAATGGTGACGTCCGAACCCAGACGACGCCAGACCGACCCCATCTCAAGCCCGATGACGCCGGAGCCAATCAGGCCCAGTTTTTTCGGCACAGTCCCCATACGCAGCGCGCCGTCGTTGGAGAGGATCAGTTCCTCATCGAACGGCGTGCCAGGCAACGCCCGGGCATTGGAGCCGGTGGCCACAATGATTTGTTTGCCGACCAGGATTTCTTCGGCCGAACCCGCCACCTTGAGCTCGTAGCCGCCATCGACCACTTTCACAAAGGAACCCCGACCGTGGAAAAAGCTGACCTTGTTTTTCTTGAGCAGGTACTGGATACCGTCGTTGTTCTGCTTGACCACGGTGTCCTTGCGGGCCACCATTTTGGCCACGTCCATGCTCACACCGGACACTGAGATGCCATGATCAGCAAAGTGATGGTTGGCATGGTCAAAGTACTCTGACGACTGCAACAGCGCCTTGCTCGGAATGCAACCCACGTTGGTGCAGGTGCCACCCAGAGCCGGGCCGCCCTTGCTGTTTTTCCATTCGTCGATACAGGCAACGTTCATACCCAGTTGGGCTGCACGAATGGCCGCGATATAGCCGCCAGGACCACCGCCGATGACGATCACGTCGAATTGTTTGCTCATGAGAATTCCAGTCAATCAGTTAAAGAAAAACCCACCAATGGGAAGGACCGGCAGTCCGGCCACATGGATGGGTCTGTCAGGCGTTTGTTAGATGTCGAACAACAGGCGAGCCGGGTCTTCCAACGCTTCCTTCATCGCCACCAGACCGAGCACGGCTTCGCGGCCGTCAATGATGCGGTGGTCATAGCTCATGGCGAGGTAGTTGATGGGTTGCACCACCACTTGCCCGTTGACCACCATGGCGCGGTCTTTGGTGGCATGAACCCCCAGAATAGCCGACTGTGGCGGGTTGATGATGGGCGTCGACAACATGGAGCCGAACGTGCCACCATTGCTGATGGAAAACGTGCCACCGGTCATTTCTTCCATGCTCATCTTGCCGTCCCGAGCCTTGGCACCGTACTCGGCGATTTTCTTCTCGATTTCGGCAAAGCTCATCTGGTCCGCATTGCGCAGAATTGGCACCACCAGGCCGCGCGGTGAACCCACCGCAATGCCGATGTCAAAGTAGCCGTGATAAACAATATCGTTACCGTCAACCGAGGCGTTGAGCATTGGAAACTTCTTGAGGGCGTGAACTGCGGCCTTGACAAAGAAGCTCATGAAGCCAATCTTGATGCCATGCTCTTTTTCGAACCTATCCTGGAAGCGCTTGCGCATTTCTATCACGGGTCCCATGTTGACTTCATTGAAGGTGGTCAAAATGGCGTTGGTGGACTGCGACTGCAACAGACGCTCGGCCACTCGGGCACGCAGACGGCTCATTGGCACGCGCTGCTCGGGGCGCTCACCCAAGGAGACAACAGGCACTGCAACTTGAGGCAACGAAGCGACTGCAGCCTTTGCAGGCATTGGGGCAACAGCTGCGACTTTAGGAGCAGAACCGGCGGCCACAGCACCCAGTACATCACCCTTGGTCACGCGACCATCTTTTCCCGTACCGGCAACGGAACCGGCAGCGAGCTGGTTGTCTGCCATCAATTTGGCAGCCGCAGGCATGGCCACACCGGCCATAGAATTACCAGCAGCAGGTGCAACCACCGCGTTTGCCACGGCCGCAGGGGCAGCAGCAGCGGAGGCCACCGCGCCAGCTTTGCCTTCGGTATCAATGCGGGCGATCAACTGCTCGGCCGCCACCGTGGCGCCATCAGCAACAAGCAATTCAACCAATACACCCGCTGCAGGTGCGGGAACTTCCATCACGACCTTGTCTGTTTCGACTTCGATCAGGATTTCGTCGATCGCAATCGCGTCACCGACCTTTTTCTTCCACTGCAGCAATGTGGCTTCTGCCACGGATTCCGACAACTGGGGAACTTTCACTTCTACGATAGCCATATCAATTCTTTCGGTAGGTATTTCTGGGGGTTTACAGGGCAGACCTTCATATATCTGCCCCTAACGGGTGAACAGTGTCTTATTTGTTCAGAACAAAACCTTTGAGCTTGCTAAACGCGCCTTCAACCAGCGCTTTTTGCTGCTCTTGGTGCAGGTGCGAGTAACCCACTGCAGGCGAGGCAGAAGCAGCACGACCCGAGTAGCCCAGTTTTTGCCCGTCGACCATGTTCTCAAAGATGTAATGCTGCACGAAGAACCAGGCACCCTGGTTTTGTGGCTCATCCTGACACCACACGAGTTCAGTCGCATTGGGGTATTTTTTGAGCTCGGTGGCAAATGCTTTATGCGGGAAAGGGTAAAGCTGCTCGATACGCAGGATCGCCACATCATCAGCACCTTTTTCCTCGCGCTTTTTCATCAAGTCGTAATAGACTTTGCCAGAGCAAGCCACTATGCGCTTAACCTTGTCTGCCTTGAGCACCTTGCTCTCAGGAATTACGGTCTGGAAGCTGCCTTTGGTGAACTCAGACAACGGAGACGCTGCATCCTTGTTACGCAACAGCGACTTGGGCGTGAAGATGACCAATGGCTTACGCAGATTGCGCACCATCTGGCGACGCAGCACATGGAATATCTGGCTGGCCGTGGTGGGCTGCACGATCTGCATATTGGTATCGGCAGACAACTGCATGAAACGCTCCAGACGCGCCGAGCTGTGCTCAGGGCCCTGGCCTTCGTAGCCATGCGGCAACATCATTGTGATGCCATTGACGCGACCCCACTTCACTTCACCTGAAGCGATGAACTGATCGATCACCACTTGAGCGCCGTTGGCGAAGTCGCCGAACTGGGCCTCCCAGATCACCAGGGTGTTCGGATCGGTCGAGGCGTACCCATATTCAAAGCCAAGAACAGCCTCTTCCGACAGGATGGAGTCGATGACGACGAACGGGGCCTGCGCCTCGGTCACATTTTGCAGGGGCACGTAGGTGCCCGTATCCCACTTTTCACGCTTTTGGTCATGAATGACCGCGTGACGGTGTGTGAAGGTGCCGCGACCGCAGTCTTCGCCCGACAAACGAACCGGGTAGCCGCTGGCCACCAAAGAGGCGAAAGCCATATGCTCGCCCATGCCCCAGTCCACCGGGACATCACCCCGACCCATGGCGGCACGGTCGTCATAGACCTTGCGAACCAACTGGTGCGGTGTAACGCTCTCGGGAATGGTGGTGATTTTTTCAGCCAGGCGCTTCCACTCGGACATGGGGATGGCGGTATCACCCGCATCGGTCCACTTATTGCCAAGAAAAGGCGTCCAATCCACCGCGTACTTGCTCTTGAAGTTGCTCAGAACAGGATCCACCGTATGCTTGCCCGAGTCCATCGCGGCGCGATAGGCCTTGGCCATATCGTCGCCCAAGGTCTCGCCCAAGCCTTGCGTGGCCAGCTTGTCAGCGTACATCTTGCGTGTGCCGGGGTGAGCGACAATCTTTTTGTACATCAGTGGCTGCGTCAGCGCCGGGGTATCTTGCTCGTTGTGACCCAACTTGCGGAAGCAGGTGATGTCCAGCACCACGTCCTGGCGGAACTCCATACGGAATTCGAGCGCCAATTGCGTCGCCAGCACCACAGCTTCAGGATCGTCCCCATTGATGTGTAACACCGGTGCCTCAACCATCTTGACGATGTCGGTGCAATACACGGAGGAGCGCATGTCGCGCGGGTCGGAGGTGGTGAAACCGATCTGGTTGTTGATGATGATGTGCACCGTGCCGCCCGTGGTGTAACCACGCGTCTGCGCCAGGGCCAAGGTTTCCTGATTTACGCCTTGACCGCCAAAAGCGGAGTCACCGTGCACCAACACGGGCAATACCTGCTTGCCCAAGGGGTCCGCGCGGCGATCCATCCGGGCGCGCACGGAGCCCTCCACTACCGGGTTCACAATTTCAAGGTGTGACGGATTGAACGCCAAGCTCAAATGCACGGGGCCACCGGCTGTGGAGACATCAGAGCTAAAGCCTTGGTGGTATTTCACGTCGCCACTTGGCAAATCTTCAGGTGCCGTATGGTCAAACTCCGCGAACAGGTCGCCAGGCATCTTGCCCAGGGTATTGACCAACACGTTCAGACGACCGCGGTGGGCCATACCGATCACGATTTCTTGCACGCCTTTGGTACCCGCCGATTGAATCAACTCGTCCATGGAGGCAATAAAGCTCTCGCCACCTTCGAGGGAAAAGCGTTTTTGACCCACGAACTTGGTGTGCAGGAAGCGTTCCAGGCCTTCTGCCGCGGTCAGACGATCGAGAATATGTTTCTTCTTCTCGCTGTTAAAGCTGGGCTTGCTGCGAATGCTCTCCAACTTTTGTTGCCACCAGCGCTTTTGATTCTGGTCGCTGGTGTACATAAACTCGGCGCCAATGGTGCCGCAGTAAGTCTCGCGCAGGGCATTCATCAACTCGCGCAAAGACATTGACTCTTTGCCAAAGAAGGTATTGCTGGTATTGAAAACGGTTTCCTGATCAGCGTCGCTGAAACCATAAAAAGAGGGGTCAAGCTCAGGAATGTGCGCGCGCTCGGTGCGTTTGAGGGGGTCCAGATCGGCCCAACGCTGGCCGACATTACGGTAGGCCGAAATCAACTGCTGAACGGCGGTACGCTTGCGTCCCATCTCAATATCGACATTGGCCACCACCACTTTGGTGCCACCGCGTTTAGCGCGCTCGGCAAAGGCATTGATCACCGGCTGGTGCGGAACGTCTTTGGCGTTGCTGCCATCCACGGCGGGCACATGCTGCAGTGCATCGAAATAATCACGCCAGGTATCGGGCACGCTACCTGGGTTCGCAAGGTAGTTTTCGTACATCTCTTCGACGTACGGGGCATTGCCACCAAAAAGGTAGGTGTTGGCCTGATAGGCTTGATGGACAGATGAAGCCGACGAAGTCGGATTCGACCCTTGGGACGTTATCTCACTCATTTTCCGCTGAACTCCGTTTCCCTGCAGGAAACATTAGCTGGTTAAAGCTGTTGTTGATTAACCTTCCGCGTCACGGCTTAACCGTTTGGCGGATGCGACTGTGGCGATGGAAGGGCCTAGTAACTGGCGCAATTGTGCCACCAAAAGCAGCACCCCATAAAAACGCAAGTCGGCAGCAACGATCTAACCCGTTATCAGATCCTTGATCTGTTGCAGTGCTGCCGGGTCGTCCATAGTCGTCAAATCACCAGGATCACGTCCTTCACACACCGCCTGGACCGCCCGACGCAGCAGCTTGCCGCTGCGGGTTTTGGGCAGGGTGCTGACAAACCGCACGCGCGCTGGCCGAGCCACGGCACCCAGATCGTTGTCGACGAGTTTCATAATTTCACCCTCAAGCTTGAGGCGTGCGGCGTCATCGGTCAGCAGGCTGGCGTCCTTGACCACGGCAAAGGCCATGGCAACCTGGCCCTTGAGCTGATCGGCCACACCCACCACGGCCACTTCGGCGATGTTGGGATGGGCAGAAATGCTCTCTTCAATCTCGCGGGTGCCAAGGCGGTGCCCCGCTACATTGATCACGTCGTCGGTGCGGCCCAAAATGAAGAAGTAGCCATCGGCGTCGCGGATGCCCCAGTCAAAGGTGCTGTAAATCATTCTGCCCGGCACGCTGGACCAATAGGTCTTGACGAAACGCTCGTCGTCGCGCCAGATCGTTTGCAGGCAGCCGGGGGGCAACGGACCTTCGATGGCGACCACGCCTTTTTGGTTGGGGCCGGTCAGCTCTTCGCCGGTCTGGTCGTCCAACAGCTTGACGTTGTAGCCATAGACGGCCTTGCCCGGTGAGCCGAACTTGCTGGACGCCTGCTCCACACCATTGCAGAGGGAGAGGATCGGCCAGCCAGTCTCGGTCTGCCAGTAGTTGTCGATGATCGGTTTACCCAGCCCCTGGCTGATCCACTGCGCCGTGGGTTCATCCAAAGGCTCACCGGCCAGGAACAGCGCGCGCAGGCTGGACAGGTCGTATTTGGAGAGAAGAGCCGGGTCCTGCTTCTTCAACACCCGCACCGCCGTGGGCGCGCTGAACATCACGGTAACTTTGTATTTTTCCACCAAACTCCACCAGATGCCGCCGTCCGGCCGCGTTGGCAGGCCTTCATACATGATGGTCGCCATGCCACCAATCAGGGGGCCGTAGATGATGTAGCTGTGGCCCACCACCCAGCCAATGTCGCTGGTCGAGAAAAAGGTTTCGCCTGGGTTGCCGCAGTAAATATGTTTCATGCTGGCGGCCAGTGCCACGGCATAACCGCCGGTATCGCGCTGCACGCCTTTGGGCTTGCCGGTCGTGCCGCTGGTGTAGAGCGTGTAGCTCGGGTGCGTAGCCTCCACCCACTCGCAATCCACCACCGTATTCAAGTGTTTTTGCCGCAGAGCCTCCCACAAATGGTCGCGACCAGCTACTAAATTCATAGCACTCAATCCACGATCCACCAGCAGCACGGCGTCGGGTTTGTAGCTTGACAGGCGAATGGCTTCGTCCAGCAGAGGCTTGTACGGCACCGCTTTGCCGCCGCGCGAACCGGCGTCGGCACTGATCACCAGTTTGGGCTCGGCATCTTCAATCCGTGACGCCAGCGAGCCCGAGGCAAAACCACCAAACACCACTGAATGAATCGCGCCAATGCGGGCGCAGGCCAGCATGGCAAACGCCGCTTCGGCGATCATGGGCATGTAAATCAGGACCCGATCACCCTTTTGTACACCCAGCTCTTTGAGCGAGGCCGCCATGCGCTGCACTTCGGCGTGCAGCTCGCGGAAGGAATAGACCTTTTCCTGGTTGGTCTCGGTGGAGACAAAAATCAGCGCCGCCTGGTCAGCCCGGTCCTTGAGATGCCGGTCCACCGCGTTGTGGCACAGATTGGTGGTGCCGCCCACGAACCATTTGGCAAACGGCGGATTGCTGTAGTCGCAAATTTCCTGAGGTTGGGTTTTCCACTCGACGAGTTGGGCTTGCTCGGCCCAGAAAGCATCACGCTCATTGAGAGAGCGGCTATAGAAATCGGCGTACGTTGTCATTAGTTATCTCCGGTCGGATCAGTAAACTGCATTCATAATTATGGACAGTCAGACTTTCAACAGTCTGACTTGCGCCCAGCCCGCAGCCCGCGAGGCGTATGGCAACTTATTTAATCAGGGCTTGCGCTGCCGTGAACGCCGGGTGCTCGGCGGTGCGCAGCCACTCAAACGCCACCATCTCGGTCGTCACCAGCTCCGCCCCGGCGCCCGCCAGACGGTCAAACGCGGCATCCCGGTTGCGCTCGGTGCGGGAACTGCAGGCGTCGGTCACCACCCAGACCTCAAACTCGTCTTCCAGTAAATCCAGCGCGGTTTGCAGCAGGCAAATATGGGCTTCACAACCGGCGATCACCACCGTGTTGCGCTCGTCCGCATTCGTTGCAGGCTTTTGCAGGTGTTTGGGCAAACTACGGGCGTTCCCCGCGACAGGCTTGGCAGGTGGACGCAACCATTCGCCCAAACCTTCCTCCACGCCGCTGAAATGCATTTTGCTCAAGGTCTGCGCGCACAGCGTCCTGACCTCGGCCACGTTTTCGCCCAGTTTGGACGGGTTTTGTTCAGTGCCCCACACCGGCACTTCCATCAAGCGGGCCAACTGCCCCAGGCGCACCGCATTGGCCACCACCTGGGTGCCCTCAAAAATGGCGGGCATCAGGCGGATTTGGTAGTCCACCAGGACAAGTTGGGATTCAGCGGCGTCGAGCAACATGGCAAACTTTCTGGAGAGGTTGAGCTAATTCGGACAATGGCTGATTAAACCGCAGGTGTCCGGGGTGATCCAAAACCAGCTCAAGGGCCCGTCTTGACAACCACCCGGCCCCGCACTTTGCCATTCATCAAATCGTGCGCCTTGGCGATGGCCGCTTCGAGCGGAACCTCTTCAATCATCGATTCCAGCAGTGTGGGGTCAAGGTCACGCGCCAGGCGGTCCCAGGCGCGCTGCCGCTTGGCCAGAGGTGCCATGACCGAATCAATGCCCGCCAGTGTCACGCCGCGCAAAATGAAGGGCATCACCGTCGTCGGCAAGTCCATGCCCTGCGCCAGCCCGCAGGCGGTCACCACGCCGCCATAACGTGTTTGGGCCAAGGCGTTGGCCAAGGTGTGGGAACCAACGGCGTCTACCACCCCCGCCCAGCGCTCTTTCTGGAACGGTTTGCCGGGATTGGAAAGCAGCGCCCGATCCACGATGCTGGTGGCCCCCAACGACCTGAGATACGCCTCTTCACCCGCTTTGCCTGTGGCCGCCACCACGGTGTAGCCCAGTTTGCCCAACAGGGCGATGGTGACACTGCCGACACCGCCGGTAGCACCGGTGACCAGCACTTCGCCAGCATCCGGTTTGACGCCATGGTCTTCCAGTGCCAGGACGCACAGCATGGCGGTATAGCCGGCCGTGCCGATGGCCATGGCCTGGCGCGGGGTAAAGACGGTCGGCAACTTGACCAGCCAGTCGCCCTTGAGCCGTGCTTTCTCAGCCAGGCAACCCCAGTGCGTCTCACCCACGCCCCAGCCGTTGTGCACAAATACATCACCAGCCTTCCAGGCTGGATGGCTGGACTCGAGCACGGTGCCGGCACCGTCGATACCCGCCACCATGGGCCAGTTGCGGACCACCGGGCTCTTGTTGGTAATGGCGAGTCCATCCTTGTAATTCAGGGTTGAGTAGGCAACAGCAACGGTCACGTCGTCCTGCGGGAGCCGCGATTCATCCACCTGCTGAACCGATGCCGTGAACCCGTCAGTGTTTTCCAATAACAGTGCCTTGAACATATAAAACCTTGAAAATATATAAAAATCAACAAGTTACGCAAGTAACAAAGAAAAAACGTTAACTTGACAGCGCACTTGAACTGCCAGTATGCTACCCGTGATGCGAATTTTCACCGCCCTTATTGCCTTATTGTTTGTCGCCAGTGCGCAGGCCAATCCCCCGGGGACGGCCGATGACATGGACCGATTCCTGGCCGACAAAGGTCTGCTGGCGCGGATTGACCACGTGCGACAGTCGGTCGGCGAGAAAGCCTCCGAGCTGGTCTTTACGGCGATGGGTTTTCTGGGCGTGCCCTACCGGCGCGGCGGCAATACGGTGGAAACCGGCTTTGACTGCAGCGGCTTTGTACGGGCCATGTACCAGCAAACGGTTGGTCTGATCCTGCCCCGTAAAGCGGAACAGCAAGCCGCCGCCACCGAAAAAATCGACCGCGCCGACCTGCAACCTGGTGATTTGGTTTTTTTCAATACCATGCGCCGTGCTTTCAGCCATGTCGGCATTTATGTGGGCGAAGGCAAATTCATTCATTCCCCCAAACCAGGTTCTGAAGTTCGGGTGGAAGACATGGGGCTGGCGTACTGGAACCGCCGTTTTGACGGCGCACGCCGGGTGCAAACCGCCGCACCCGAGACCCCAACGGCTCAGGTCGTGCAAGCGGCTGAACCCGCGGTTCACTGAATCAAATTCAGACGCTACAGTTTCAATAGCGCCTCATGCTCATTCCACCTGGGCTAGAGGCTAAATCAAGCCTTATTTTTTAGCCTTTTCGCGCCCATCGGGCTGCCATCTGTTGCCAGCACAGGAGTCCCATGAACGATCGAATTACCCAGATACTGGCCCAAATGGCAGCGCTTGAAGATGATCTGCGCACCGCAGTCACCGAACAAGAGGGCAAGATGGTCGTCCAGATCAAGGGCAAGCGGGTGGAGTTTGAACAATCCGTGAGAGCAGCGCACCGCAAACTGAAGAAAAATTTCTTCCGCTGGCTGGTCACCAACCGCCCGCAGAACCTGATCACCGGGCCCATCATTTACGGCATGATATTGCCGCTGCTGATGCTGGATCTTTGTGTCAGCTTCTACCAGTTCACCTGTTTCCCGATCTACGGCGTGACCAAAGTGCGGCGCTCCGACTACATCGTGTTCGACCGGCAACACCTTGACTATCTCAATTTCATCGAAAAATTCCATTGCACCTACTGTGCCTATGGCAGCGGACTCATGGGTTACATGGCTGAGATCCTGGCCCGAACCGAACAGTATTTTTGTCCGATCAAACACGCCCACAAGATCCTGGGCACACACTCCCACTACAACCGGTTTCTCGACTACGGGGACGCCGCCGACTATGAAGCCCGGCTGGAAGAATTTCGGGTCGCCCTCGGCCAGAGCAAGGACAAATAAGCCGATGCCGCGTCTGCCGTCGCCAACCAAAGATGAGATCGCGGGACTTGAACCCCTGAGCCGGCTCGGACTGGACAACATCGTCGTCGTTTCGACCCGGCAGGAGGCCGACCAGGCTTTCCAGGCACTTGGCGCGAGCGCGGTGCTGGGTTTTGACACCGAGTCGAAACCGACCTTTTTCAAGGACCAGGTCTCCGAAGGGCCGCACGTGGTGCAATTTTCCACGCTGCACAAGGCTTATGTCTTCCAGCTGCACGACGCGGGCTGCTGCGAGACTGTTTCTCACCTGCTGGTATCAGAGCGCATCACCAAGGTCGGGTTCGGCCTGGCCGGTGACCATGTGCAAATCATGCGCACATTGGGCATACGACCCAAAAACGTGCTCGATCTCAATCTGGTTTTCCGGGAAAAAGGCTATGCAAAAGAGCTCGGCGTCCGTGGTGCCGTGGCGGTGATGTTCAACCGGCGTTTTTTGAAATCACGCAAAGCCACCACCTCCAACTGGTCCAACCGGCAGCTGACCGAGAGCCAGATTATTTACGCCGCCAACGATGCCTGGGCAGCGATCAAGGTGTTTGATGTGTTGGGTTTGATGCGGGCTTGAGTTATAAGCCAAATCAGCCTCAAGCCCCCGTCCATACTGCGCAAGCAGCTATTATTTTTACAGCAAAATGCCATCTCTTCGGAGCGGCGGGTGGATGGCTTTACCGAGATCGACGGCATCCGTGCCCTGAGACGGTCACCGCGCCCTGCCCGGCTATCATCGCCAGCATGAATCGGGGGAATCACGGATGCTGAATGGCCTATGGCTTGGATTTTTTTTGCTCGCCACCGTGTCAGCGCTTTCGCGCTGGCTACTGGGCGACCCAACCGTGTTTGCGGCGATGGTCGAAAGCCTGTTTGCCATGGCCAAGTTGTCGGTCGAAGTGATGGTGATCCTGTTCGGCACCTTGACCTTGTGGCTGGGCTTTTTACGCATTGCCGAACGCGCCGGGCTGGTGGACTGGTTGGCGCGGCTGCTCGGGCCGCTGTTTGCCCGGCTCATGCCGGAGGTGCCACGCGGCCACCCTGCCCTCGGGCTGATTACGCTGAACTTTGCCGCCAACGCCCTCGGGCTGGATAACGCGGCCACACCGATTGGCCTGAAGGCCATGAAGGCCTTGCAGACGCTCAACCCCAGCACCACCACGTCCAGCAACGCGCAGATCCTGTTTCTGGTGCTGAACGCCTCATCGCTGACCTTGCTGCCGGTGAGCATCTTCATGTACCGCGCCCAACAGGGCGCCGCCGATCCGACCCTGGTGTTCTTGCCGATTCTGCTGGCCACCAGTGCCTCCACCCTGGCCGGCTTGTTGTCGGTGGCCTTTATGCAGCGGCTGAAACTCTGGGACCCGGTCGTGCTGGGCTACCTGATTCCCGGTGCGCTGCTGCTGGGCGGCGGCATGGCCGTACTGGCCGGGCTGTCGGCCACCGCCCTGGCAATGCTGTCATCGCTCATGGGCAACCTGACGCTGTTCGGTTTGATTCTGCTGTTTCTGCTGCTCGGTGCTTTGCGGAAAGTGCCGGTGTACGAGGCCTTTATCGAGGGTGCCAAGGAAGGTTTCGAGGTGGCGAAAAATCTGCTGCCGTATCTGGTGGCGATGCTGTGTGCGGTCGGCGTGCTGCGCGCCTCCGGTGCGCTGGATTTGGGCCTTGACGGCATTCGCACCCTGATCGGGTGGACCGGTTGGGACGCGCGCTTTGTCGATGCCTTGCCGACCGCGCTGGTCAAACCTTTTTCCGGCAGTGCCGCGCGGGCGATGCTGATCGAAACCATGCAGAGTCATGGCGTTGACAGCTTCCCGGCGCTGCTGGCGGCGACCATGCAGGGCAGCACCGAAACCACCTTTTATGTGCTGGCGGTGTACTTCGGCTCGGTGGGCATCCAGCGTACGCGGCATGCCGTGGGCTGCGCGCTGCTGGCAGATTTGTCCGGGGTGCTGGCCTCTATCGGTGTGTGCTACTGGTTCTTCGGCTGAGTCGCTATCCAACCCCATGACCTGAAGACCAACGATCAACATGAACCCTACTTTCCCCATACGCTATGTCAACCCGGTTTTTCGCCCGCCCAGCGAAGCGCAGTCGCTGATCCTGCCGGTGACCAACGGTTGCTCATGGAACAAGTGCACCTATTGCGAGATGTACACCGCGCCACAAAAGAAATTTCAGGTGCGCGACGAAGCCGAGATGCTGGCGAGCATCCGCCGCTGCGGAGAACAGTTTGCCGCCGAGGTGCAGCGCGTCTTTCTGGGCGATGGCGATGCCTTGGTGCTGTCCACCCGCAGGCTTTTGACCTTGCTGGCCGCCATCAAAGACAGCTTGCCCAAAGTCCGGCGCATTTCCAGCTACTGCCTGCCGCGCAACTTGCGCCACAAAACGGTGGCAGAGTTGCAGGAACTGCGCGAGGCGGGCTTGTCGCTGGTCTACGTTGGCGCCGAGTCGGGGGACGACGAGGTGCTGCAAAGGGTGAACAAGGGCGAAACCTTTGAGTCCACCCGCGAGGCGCTGGACAAGCTGGGCGCAGCGGGCATCAGCCGCTCGGTGATGCTGCTCAACGGGCTGGGGGGCCGGGCGCTGTCACAGCAACATGCCGCCAACTCGGCACGCCTGATCAACCTGACCCAGCCGGAATTTCTGGCCACCCTGGTGGTCAGCTTTCCCCAGGGGGAAGCGCGATTTCGCCAGGATTTTGCGCAATGGGAGCCTTTGGACCAGCAGGAACTGTTTGCCGAGATGGCGCAATTTCTGCAGGCACTGGAGCTCAAACGCACCGTCTTTCGCAGCGACCATGCTTCAAACTGGCTGGTGCTCAAAGGCGTGCTGGGGGCGGAAAAGGAGCGGATTCTCTCGGAAGTCAAAAACGCGATGAACCGACCGGAGTCGGCCAGCTTAAGGGCGCAGTGGCAGCGGGGCTTGTAGATTTAAATAAAAAAGCCGCGCAGCCCCCGTAGGGACTTCGCAGACAGCTATTTAATTAATAGCGACTCTTGCCCTGTCTTCCAAGCCGCCAACTCCGACGGTCTTAACCCATACCGTGCCAAAACGCCTTCATGCAGCCGCTGCAGTTCTTGCACCAGCAAGGCATGCACATCAGCCCGATCAGCCTGCGGCACGGGCTCAAGGGCGCGTTCGATTTCACGGAGCGGGTCGGCCTGCGGCTGTTGCACCACCTCGCGCACCGTCTGCTTGATCAGGTCGCGGTAGCCCAGGCGGATGGGGTCGGGCTCTGCCAGGTCTTGTTGAATGGCTTGGTATTCCTGGGTGGAGCGCTCATAGGCCCACACGTACAGGTCGCGCAGCAGTTCTACCCGTGTCAGTTCGTACACGCCCAGGGTGGCGTGGCTGTAGGCCTGTTCTGGCACATCCAAAAAAGTCAGCGGGCACAGGTTGGCGCGGAACAAGGGCAGGTTGGCCGCCAGCCGTGAGGTGCGTTTGTTGATGTCGGCAAAGGGTTGCAGGTAGGGCAGATGCACCATGGCAAAAAACGACTGCTCAAAGGGGTCGGTAATCTGGTTCAACTTGGCCAGTACCACATCCAGGGTTTCATCAATCTGCTGGGGTGTAGACAGGGGCCGGTACACGCTTTTGCCGATGTCGACAGCGTGCTGGCGGATGCGGCCTTCATCCGCCGGGTTGGGCAGCAGGTTTTCCGCCAGTGCGCTGTGCAAGTTCATCAGCAGGTAGCGGCTCAAGCCTGCGGGTTCTGCATTGCTAACTCCCGCGTTGTCGACCAGCAGTTCGATGGCGCTCTTGTGGTTCAAGATCATTTGCGTCTCAATCGCCCCTTTTCCGGTGGCGGTGCACCCATGCTCGATCAATTCCACGGTATCCAGGCGCGAATAGGTGTTGCCCTCCAGATGGCTGGAGGCCCACGACAGATCAATCAGCAGGCGGTTGAGGATGGCACGGCTGTAGGTGCCGGCCGGTTCGCTCATGCGCGTGGTCTTGCCCATGTTGTGCAACTGACGGCGTAGCGGCGCGCTCAGGTAGGCGCTGACGTTGGGCTGGTAGGCATCCAGAAAGTCGCGCTGGTAGCCCACGGGCTTGCGTGCCTGCAATGGCTGGCAGACATAGGCGAGGATGTCCTGGCTGTCGGCGGACAAGGGTATGTGGACGGGAAAGTTGTTGCCTGGCGCACCCGATGCGCCACCAGATACAGCAGTGGTGCCAGCTATTGCCTGATACCTGCGGGCGCGGCCTTCGCCAAGAGCCGCGATGTGCCCAGCGGCAACCCATTGCCCGAGCCAGCGCTGCACCGTGCGCCGCTTTAAGGCAGGGTGTCGTCCCAAGATTTCTGCCAACGTGAGGCCAACTGGGGATGACTGAATGCTTAGGAGGATAGTAGTGTGGGTGGTCATGGTGAAAGCGGCGCGATTCAGTTGGTTTTGGCACGATTAGCACCTTTTCCCTGGCAATTGTGGCGCAGTTTACTGAATCGCGCCACATGTATGGCGCAATTAATCACGCTATTTTTCGCTTTCGGCGATTGCCAGCCATTGCGAACACGTCAGCCAGGCGAACTAAGGGGCTTTGGCCATGCGGCCACACCTGTTAGCCAGGCCGATTTATGGCAGCGGACTTACCTTCACGCTTATGCCTGTCGGATCTACGCCGTTGTGTTCCGTGCAAGTATTGGGCTTTGCAGATATTGGACTGCTCACCCCACAACGTCGCCTCATATCCGTTTCCTGTTCGTCAGGCCAGCGCTTTGCCTTCGGCTTCCTCCAGATTCGCAGTCGCCCGCGACACCCTTGCCGTTCGGCTAACTCTTCCCCTTGCCGGGTGAGTAGAGGACTTTCACCTCCAAGTGAGTGCGCCCTGCCGGGCGCACCAAAAAAAGCCCCCGTTTTATCGGGGGCTTCAGGGCTCAAAACCCAATCAGCTTATGGGCTGCTTAGTAAGACCAAGCGGCACCGACACCCACGGTCGTGGTGTTGCTGCTACCCATGGCAGATGACAGGCTTCCTTTGAAGACACCGTTCTTGGTGAAGCGGTATGTTACGCCGGCAGCCAGAGCTGTTTGACCCATGAAATTGCCCACACCCACGCCCAATGCGTAGGTCTTGTCCTGATCCACCTGCGGGATATTGGCCATGGCGGTGACCGAAGCCACCGCGCCGGAAAACTGGCGCACATTGACGGCATCAAAAGATGATGTGCCATCGTTCACGCCATGGACTTGCACTGGTGCGCCGCTCTGGGCATCGCTGAAAGTGGCGCCGTTGTCGCTCATGGTCAAGCTGCTGGAATGCGTACCGCCGGACAAGGTGGCCTGTGTTTCCGTCACCACCAAACCGTGGGTGTTGCCGATACCGTTGGTCAAGGTCAAGGCTGCGGTGGATTGCGCGGCGGTGCCGACCACGTTGGTCAGCTTGCCGTTGGCATCGACCACGGTCTGCGTGCCGGTGGCGCCCTTCAAGACGATGGCCGTGCCGCCATTGGTCCCCACCGTAGCGCCGTTCAAAATGCTGGCGCCAACGCCGGTGGTCGAGCCGATCACCGTGGTGTTGGCGGTTTTGCTCGACACATAGTCCAGCGTGCCATTGATGTAAACGTTACCGTCCACCAGCAGATTGCCGTTGATTTTGTTCTGATAGGTTTTGCCTGCCAGAATGCCATTGGGCGACAGGGTGGTTGGGATGCTTGTACCGGGAGCAATGGTTTGCGCGCTGCTGTAGATCGTCAGACCACCGGAATTGGCGCCGGAGGTGACGCCGGTGATGCCGTTGGTTGCCAGTGTCGAACCTGCCGTCAGGCTGGCCGTGTTGTTGACCAAGGACAGGGTGGTGTTGCCACCACGTTCTGTCACCGTCGTGCCCGTGCTGATGTTACCCACGGTATTGATCGAATTGGACGTTGCCACGCCGATGTTGTTGGTCGGCGCTTCGATGTTGTTGATCGCAGATGCCGTGATGTTGTTGTTGCCAGCACTTGCGGTCATTGCATTGTTGCCAGTGGTGGCTGTGATCGTATTGCCTATTTTGCCGGTAATCGAGTTCGCACCAAGAGTCGCTGCAATGGTGTTGTTGCCCGTCGTTGCTGTGATGCTGTTACCGGCGTTACCCACGATGGTGTTGCCCGTGTTGGCGGTGTTGATGCTGCTCAACCCGCTGGTCACGGTAACGGCGCTAGCGCCCGCGCCGCCGATTTGGGTTGTGAATGTGCCTGCCCCGTTGATCGTGGTAACACCAGTCACGCCAGTCGTACCGAGAACGGTGTTGATCGACTCTGCCCCGCCGATATTCGTCGCGCTGCTGAATGAACCGGTGCCAATGTTGGTCGTTGCATTACCATCAGCATTGATGTTGGCTGCACCGAATTGGGTCAGAGTGCCATTATTCCGAATGCCACCACTATTGACCAGCAAGCCCCCTTCAATGGTGGTGCCGGATCCTACTGACCCATTGGTATAAATGCCAGCATTGCCATCTACCACCAGGCTGACGGGCGACATAAATTTCGAGGTATCTGCCCAGCCGGTGATGATCGTCGCGCCTTCGCCGCTGACCAGCAGGTTGGAACCCGAGCCGTCGCTTTCTTGTGCTTGCGTCAGCGTACCGTAGAATTTGCCTGCGCTGAAGGAAGACCCCGGATTAACGTTGCCCGGATTAGCGCTGGGAAGCTTATTCAGATCGATGACTGTCGCGGCCATGATCTCCGTGGTCGTCGGGTTGGTTCCGGATGTAGTTGTAGTTGCACCAACAGTAGTTGGATCCACGTACTGCGCCATGGCGCCGCCACTCAACGCAGCCGTCAAGGCCGCAGCAATCATGGTGGGCTTGAATTTTTGAGACATAGTTTTCATTAAATTTTTTCCAGCGATTTCGCTAATGGGTTACAAAACAACTTCTTTTTTGATCGACACGCAGCCGCTACCGGCTGGCATCAAGAACACTTTGGTGGTGACACCGCCGTCGAGCACGGTGATGCTCGTTTTCAATTGCCCGATCCGTTTCAGGTTGGCAAACTGTTTGGCAGCCACGGCCTCGCACTTTTGCGGCCAAAACACCACGGCGTCGTAAGCAGCGCCACAGCCGTTGGCCTGGTTCGGGGCAAAAGTGGCCGACACGTAGGCACTGCCACTTGCGGTGGGCACTTCCATAGCCAAGGGAAGCAGGCGCTGGTCAGGTTGACTGGCCGGCATCATCAGCATCGCGCCCGCTTGAGACGAAAAGCCCAAAAAATTGGTCACCTGATTAATACGTGCGGCGCAATTGAGTGCACCTTGCTGCACGGCGGCCTGCGTGACGGCATTGCTGCCATTGGCCACATTGCCTGCGGTGGGCGCGGCTGGCTTGGCCGCCTCTTGCGCCTGCAGGGGGACCGTCATGAGCAGCGTAGTGAGCAACAGGCCTGACAGGCGAAGGGGGGTTTTTAAATTAGATCCGGCTGCTGGCATGTTGAGTTATCCGTTAGGTTGTCTTGGTTGACGACGCTCCCGTTTAACTAGCGCTGAATCAACTACCGGGCGCGCTGTCCCTGCAAAAAAGAAGCGCTTCCGACATAATTTCAATGTAAATTATTATAACTTTTGCATCAATTATAAAACAGGAGCTTCGTTGAATCCACTGTGATTTTTCAAGCCATAGCTAAGTTCAGCTTGCCACAATGAAACAGAATCCTTGCCCGGTAGTTGGTGAAGTTGCGGAACCCGCGCGCGTTGGCTTTGATGAGCTGGATGGCACTATTGAATCCTTCTGCACAGGTGTTGCTGATTCCGTGTTGGCTGTAGTTGAGAAGCCCTTCCTCGTGGCGGCGCAGCATCTTGACGACCTTCTTCACAGGCTCCAGGCGGCTCCTCATCGCATTGTTCGACCAGTCTTTGAAAAAGCGTTTGGCAGCACCCTTGTAGCTGTAACTCCAGAACTGGCTGAAGTTTTCCTTGATGCGCCAAGCCCGGCTGGTCTTCAAGTTGAGTTGGTTCAAGTCCCGAAACGACACAGCTTCAGCGCTGCGGCCATCCAGGTACTTTTTCAACCAGGCCCATTTGCTGCCCGCCAATGGCGATGTGCCTGTCTGGGACAACTTACAGTGCTCCTGCTTTCTGACAGCATCCACTGCCTCGCCGAGGTACTTGGAGACGTGAAACTTGTCATGCACGATGTCCGCTTGTTGCATGCATTGCCTGGCTGCACTCATGCACGCCGGCCACATATCCATGGCCACCGCCTTGACCGATATGCGCGGCGCTGGAGTAAGCGTTTGCAGCAAGCTCACAGCCGCCAGCAACTTCCTCTCGGGACCCAAGTCCAGTACCCGGGAGCGGTCAATGTCGGTCAGGATGCTGGCGTAGGTGTGTCCTCTCTCCGAGCTCTTCTCATCGATGCCAAGGTACGTAATCTCTTCCTCGGTACGCCGCAGCATGCCGCGCTCCACAGCGCTGATCATGATGGCATTGACCGTGCTCCAGGACAGTCGGGTGAGCTTGCAGACGGCTTGCGTGGTGGGACAGGCCTCAAGCAGTTTGATAACGAAAGCGTGGTGACACGGCTGTAGCGCTCCGCCCAGGGCACCGTCAGTTCCTCGACCGTGCCGTCACTGAATTTGAGTTGGGGAATGCGTGCCTTGATGATGGTCTCGAACTGGCAGGTGTCGAGGTGACGCCACTGGCGTTCGCTCCTGAGCTCTCTTGGTCGCATCGGTGGGGTCGGCCCAGACTTGGCCCTTCTTCAAAACCACTTCGACCACCACGCGCTGGTCAGTCAAGGAAAGGTCTACCTTCTTGACCGACCACGGGGCCTTCAGTCCAAGAAGATGCTCATACAGCGCGGTATCTTTCATGTGCAAGCTGGAAATATTGAATCACTGGATTGTCCCGCAGCAAGGGGAAAATCACAGTGAAATTGACGAAGAACCACATATTTCATTGAGCGCCCAACTCGCTACGCAACTCGTCGATCTGTCCCAACTCGGCGAACATTTCCAGCGTGCGCAGGGCTTCTTCCTCATCGAGCTTTTGCAGGGCGTAGCCTACATGCACGATGACGTAATCGCCAACGGTGGCATCATTGATCAGCGCCAGCGAAATTTCCTTGCGCACGCCGCCCAGGTTGACGATGGCGTTGCCCGGCGTCGTCAATTCTTCAATGCGGGCGGGTATGGCGAGGCACATGATTTGCTCCAGTCAACTAGCTAATTTATCCGTTGCACCAGCGTACCACTTTCTGCAGCATGGGCCGGGGATGATGCAATTTGCTGCAACGCGATGCTGGCCTGGCCCAACGAGATGGCCCCATCATTGGGTGGCAACTGTTGGGCAGTCAGCATGGTTAGCCCTTGCGCCGACAGCGAATCGGTCAACGCATGTGTCAATAGATCATTGAGGAAGCAGCCGCCACCCAAGGCGACAAGCTTGATGCCGGTTTGGGCTGCGGCGCGCAGCACCCACCGGCCCAAACCCTCGGCCAGCGTGGCATGGAACAAGGCCGCGCCGTAAGCGGGGTCTTTGCAGTCCGCCAGGGATTGCAGCAAGGGCAGGAAATTCAGCTGGTTATTGGCCGTGAGGGCATAGCCCGCTGCAAGCGCCGCGACTTTGCCGTGGTGATCGGCCAGACCTTCCAGCAGCATAGCCGCCTGCCCCTCATAGCTCTGTATTTCGCTCACGCCCAGCAAACCGGCTGCCGCATCAAAGTAACGGCCCATGCTGGTGGTGGCCACGCAGTGGCGCTGGCAGTGCAGTAGGTCCGCCATCATCGCCGCGCCCGACTGCGACGCAAAGCGGCGCGCGATCTCGTCGCCACGATGCATCCCGAACAAGGCTGCTGCGGCCATGCGCCAGGGCTCACGCGCCGCGCGGTCACCGCCGGGCAGATTCAAAGGTGTGAGATGCCCGAGGCGCTCGCATTGTGCACCGGCCACCCGCAGCAACTCGCCGCCCCAGGCGCTGCCATCCGCCCCCAGCCCAACCCCGTCCAGCGCTAGCCCGAGCACGGGCTCGGTGATGCGATGCTCGCCGCAGATCGCGGCGATATGTGCATGATGATGCTGCACGGCAATCAGTGGCAACTGGTGTTGCACGGCATAAGCCTGAGCGAATTGCGTGCTGTAAAAATCAGGATGCAGGTCATGCGCCACCGCCTGCGGTTGCACGCCCAGAAGATCGATCAGGTCACTGACCGTCTCGTCCAACATCTGCCGGGTGCCCGCATGATCGAGGTCGCCGATGTGCTGCGAGACAAAAGCCTCGTCGCCGCGCGTGAGACACACGGTGTTTTTCAGCCCGGCGCCGCAGGCCAACACGGACGGACCTGCCAAGGCCAGCTTGATGCGGCGCGGCGTGTAGCCGCGGGCGCGGCGCACAAAAGTCGGCGCCTGGCCCTGCCACTTCATCACGCTGTCGTCGCAGCGGTGCAGGATGTCGCGGTTGTGCGTGAGGAACGCATCGGCCAGACCGGCTAGCGACTCGCGCGCTTCGGCATCGTCTTTCACCAGTGGCTCACCGCCGGGATTGGCGCTGGTCATCACCAGCGCCAGGGGCGTAGCCTGTTGCAACCAGTCCATGCCAACGGGCCTTCCGAGCAATTCATGGAACAGAAAATAGTGCAGCGGCGTGTAAGGCAGCATCAGGCCGATGCTGGACAAACCCGGCGCAATGCCCTGCAAGGCTTTCTCACAGGCCCGTGACTGGTGCAGCAACACGATGGGGCGTTCGCCCGACGCCAGCAGGCCCGCCTCCTGCGCGTGAAATTGCGCGTAGTGCCGGGCAGATGCCGTATTGAGCACCATCACCGCAAACGGTTTCCCCTCGCGCTGCTTGCCCCCGCGCAAGCGGGCCACGGTGTCGGCATGGCGTGCATCGCAGACCAGATGAAAACCGCCGATGCCTTTGACTGCCACCACTTGCCCGGATTGAATGCGTTCTGCCGTGACGCTAACGGGATCGTCGGTTGCCACGAGTTGCCATGGCGCCTCAAACAAACTCAATCTCGGCCCGCACTCAGGGCATGCATTAGGCTGCGCATGAAACCGGCGTGTGGTGGGCAAGTCGTATTCGCTTTGGCAGGCCGGACATTGCGTGAATTTCGCCATGCTGGTGTTCACGCGGTCGTAAGGCAGGCGCGCGGTCAGCGTGTAGCGCGGGCCGCAATGAATACAGTTGATGAAAGGATGGCGGTAGCGGCGATCAAAGGGGTCGAACATTTCCTTCAGGCATTGCGGGCAGATCGCCCGGTCGGGCGCAATGCCGGTCAGGCCCTTGCCCATTTTGCTATCGGCGATGGTGAAACCGACCAAGCCGGTGCTCGCCTGCGTCAGATCGTGGGTGACTTTTTCGATGCGCGCCATGGGGGGCGGCTCTTTTTGCAAGCGTTCAAGCAAGCGCATCACTGACGCTGGTTCGCCTTCGACCGCGATTTCAACCCCCTCGCTGTCGTTGCGCACCCAACCCGCCAGCCCGAGTTCGTGCGCCAGCTTGAAGACAAAAGGCCGAAAACCCACGCCCTGCACTTGCCCTGTGACTCTGATGTGTGCGTGGATCATGACTGTCCTTACGTTGCGTTGTCAGTAAAAAGTAGGGCAAGCTGTGGCTCACTATAGCCCCGCAAACAACTCAAGCAAATGTCGACTGCACCGCCTGCCAACCGGTCAACCTGCTGGACTGACAACGTCATGAATTTAAACAAATCAGGCCAAAGCCCCGTCAATCATGCGCAAGTAGCTACTCTTTTTATAGCATACGTTTCGTAAAGAAAGCTTCATCTGGCCTGGACTTTGGTTCACGCACGCCAAAATTTGGGCCAATGGCTGCGTATTTATACTGGCAGCTTATACATCCGCTTTGGTGATGCACCCTGCACGTGCTAGGGGGCTCCGTTGAGCGTCCTGGTCCGGGTCCGGGTCAATTTTGATAATTTCAGCTATTTGCTGGATAAGGAAAACACATCATGGCTGCAGAAATTGAAGTCAAAAAAGCCCCTTACGTGATCGCATGGCGGGACGGGTTCAAGATTGGCCTGGCCCAAATTGACCTCGAACACCGTCATCTGTTCGCGCTGATCAAAGCGCTCTCATTGGAGTCCGTGGATGAAACCGTGGAAGAACTACTGGAATACGTCGTCACGCACTTTTCCAACGAGCAGGAACTGATGGAAAAGAGTGGCTACCCGGGCTTTGAGCAGCACCTCAAGCTCCATGAGGATTTTGCTTCGCAGGTTGCTGACTTCCTGGGCAGTGGCGAGGCGTGGACAGATGCGCGCGTGCAGGATTTGCGCCGCTTTCTGAACAAATGGCTGATCGGGCACATCATGACCCACGATCTGCGCTTTGGGAAATGGATGGCAGGCCGAAGCACTGCCAACATGCCAGCCGTTCAGGCCTCCCAAAAACCCACCGGATTCCTGGCCCGACTGTTCGGACGAGGCTAACAGGGTCTTTACCGGCAGGGAAACGGATAGGAAATTCAACCGTGTGAGGCCAAGTATCGCACCTTGGAACAGCCCTCGAATCGCTGCGAAGCCCGCACAACGACTGTAGCAAGGCCCAGCTTGGCACGTCCGTTGCCAAAAAAGTCCCGTCCAGGAGCGTGATTGCCGGTGCGCCGCGCCTGTCAGGCGCAGGGCTACCCACCAGCGCATCTGAGCCGCTTGTTTGACCTGACACCAGTTGACGCGCTGATCGGCATCAAAGTCCGGTGCGGGTTGCGCTGCCAGATCCCAGTCTGGCTCGGTTTGCACACCCTCGCCCATCTGCGCATCACCACAGTCTTCCCACAGCAGTGACCCGCGTGCCGGGGTGACGTGGGTTGTAGAGTTTGGGTTTGCTCGCTGATGCGCATGGAGCTGTGGCAAGCGCAACAAAAAGCCCGAACTGGTGAGGGTTCGGGCTTTGCGTTGGAGAGAAGGACTTGAACTACTTGCGTGCCGGCGGCAAATCGGTGCAGCTACCGTGTGCCACTTCCGCCGCCATGCCGATGCTCTCGCCCAGCGTGGGATGCGGGTGAATGGTCTTGCCGATATCGACCGCATCCGCGCCCATCTCAATCGCTAAAGAAATCTCACCAATCATGTCGCCGGCGTGGGTGCCGACCATGCCGCCGCCCAGAATCTTGCCGTGGCCGTGGGCTTCCGGCGAGTCGTCAAACAGCAGTTTGGTGACGCCTTCGTCGCGGCCATTGGCGATGGCGCGGCCGGAGGCGGTCCAGGGGAACAGGCCCTTCTTGACCTTGATGCCTTTGGCCTTGGCCTGATCTTCGGTCAGGCCGACCCAGGCCACTTCGGGGTCGGTGTAGGCGACACTGGGGATGACGCGGGCGTTGAAGGCGGTGGCTGCCAGTTCCTTGTTGCCTTGCAGTTCACCGGCTATCACTTCGGCGGCCACATGGGCTTCATGCACCGCCTTGTGCGCCAGCATCGGCTGGCCGACGATGTCGCCGATGGCGAAGATGTGCGGCACGTTGGTGCGCATCTGGATGTCCACGTTGATGAAGCCGCGGTCGGTCACGGCGACGCCTGCTTTGTCCGCGGCGATTTTCTTGCCGTTCGGCGTGCGGCCCACCGCCTGCAACACCTGGTCGTAAGTCTGCGGCGCCGGAGCGGTGCCGCCCTCCTCGGCTGCGGCGAACGTCACCTCAATGCCTTCGGGTGTGGCTTTGGCGCCGACCGTTTTGGTCTTGAGCATGATGTTGTCAAAACGCGGGGCATTCATCTTCTGCCAGATTTTGACGAGGTCGCGGTCGGCGCCCTGCATCAGGCCGTCCAGCATTTCGACCACGTCCAGGCGCGCGCCGAGCGTGCTGTAGACCGTGCCCATTTCCAGACCGATGATGCCGCCGCCCAGGATCAGCATGCGTTTCGGGACTTCTTTCAAGGCCAGCGCACCGGTGCTGTCCACCACGCGCGGATCCTCCGGCATGAAGGGCAGGCGCACCGCCTGTGAGCCGGCGGCGATGATGCACTCCAAATGCGCCGTATGATGAATGATTTTTAGCATACTTTCTGGTTCGGGTCATCTAGGATTAACATCTTCATCCAAAGAGGTCACCCAAGCTAGCCTGATCAATATAGGTGTCATAACTTCAGAAACGCTTGATGCCTTATGTGCCCACCACAAGCGACGCCATGAGAAGGCGGGTTTCTGTACAAATACATAAGAAGGAATCGCCATGAAAAGCCATGCTTCAATGAACCACATTTACCGTCTGGTCTGGAACCAGGTCTTGAGCGCCTGGGTGGCGGTGGCCGAAACGGCGCGCGGCCGGGGCAAAGGCTCCAGCCGCAAGCTCGTCGCGGCAGCGTTGTCGCTCACCAGCGCCGTTGCACTGGCAGGCCCTGATGGTGGTCAGGTGGTCGCTGGCACGGGCAGCATTGCCCAGGCTGGCAGCACGACGACCATCACGCAATCGAGCCCCAACCTGTCGCTCAACTGGCAACACTTCAACCTGGCCCCGCAGGAGACGGTGAACTTCTTGCAGCCCTCAGCCAGTGCGCTGGCCATCAACCGCATCTTCGACACCAACGGCAGCCAGATCCTCGGCCACCTGAACGCCAACGGCCAGGTGTGGCTGATCAACCCGAACGGCATCCTGTTTGGGCAAGGCGCGCAGGTCAACGTCGGCGGCCTGGTCGCCTCCACGCTGGACCTGAATGCCGCCAGCCTGAACGGCAATGCGCGCAGCTTTAGCGGCAATGGCACCGGCAGTGTCGTTAACCAGGGCACGATCAACTCAGCCACGGGCGGCTATGTGGCGCTGCTGGGCAACACCGTCAGCAACCAGGGAACCATCAGCGCGCAGCTCGGCACCGTGGCGCTCGGCGCCGGCAGCGCCGTCACGCTCACCTTCAACGGCAACAGTCTGGTGCAGATGCAGGTGGATCAAAGCACGCTCAACAACCTGAGCGACAACGGCGGCCTGATCCGCGCCGACGGCGGAGTAGTGCTGATGAGCGCCGGTGCCAAAAACGAATTGCTAGCCAGCGTCGTGAACAACACCGGCGTGATCGAAGCGCGCACAGTGGAGAACCATGAAGGCGTCATTACCCTCCTCGGCGGCATGACGGCGGGAACCGTGACTGTGGGGGGTACGCTGGATGCGTCGGCTCCGAATGGGGGTAATGGCGGGTTTGTGGAGACTTCGGCGGCGCGGGTGAAGGTGGGGGATGGGGTCAAAGTCACCACTGCCGCGCCATCGGGTAAAACCGGAACCTGGCTGATCGACCCGCTGGACATTGCCATCGACAGTTCACTGGCCAGCGCCATCGGCTCTGCCTTGGGTGGCAGCAGCGACGTCACGATCAGCACGGCGGGCAGCAACACGCCCAGTACAACCAGCGGCGAAAGCGGCTCGACCGGTGATATCAGCGTCAACAGTCCAATTTCATGGTTAGCCAACAAGCTGACTCTGAATGCCTCGAACAACATCAATATCAACGCCAATCTGAATGGATCGGTCAGCGCCAGCCTCGCACTTGAATACGGTCAAGGTGCACCGGCATCTGGCAACACCAGCAACATCATCACGAACGGGGCGACAGTCAATCTCCCCGCCGGGACGACCAACTTCACCACCAAGCAGGGCTCAGACGGCAGCGTCAAGACCTACACCGTGATTACCGCGCTGGGCGCGGCGACGGACGCGGCGGCGGCACCGGTTACACCCAGTCTGCAAGGCATGGCCGCTACTGCCAACTTGACCAAAAACTATGCTCTCGGTGGCGACATTGACGCCACAGCAACATCTGCCTGGAACCTCGGAGGAAGTGTTTACGCGGGTTTCATGCCGATAGGGGATCCCAGCACCCCATTTACAGGCACCTTCGATGGGTTGGGTCACAGCATCTGCAACCTAACCGTCAATCTACCATCAACAACTCATTATGTCGGCCTGTTCGGATACGCCGACACGGGATCTGCAATAAGGAATGTTGGCCTAATCGGCGGCAGCGTGACAGGAAACAGCACGCCGGCTGGGGGTCTGGCGGGCTACAACGCGGGGACAGTGAGCAACAGTTACGCGACGGTTGCGGTCAGTGGGACAGTGTGGGATGTGGGCGGGCTGGTGGGGTCGAACCACGGAGAGATCAAGAACAGCTATGCGACGGGAACCGTCAACGGAGTTGACTTCGTCGGTGGTCTGGTGGGTTACAACGGCAGCAAGATCAGCAACAGCTATGCGACGGGAACTGTCAATGGGGCAGACTACGTTGGCGGTTTGGTGGGAAAGAGTGACAACGGTACGATCAGCAACAGCTACGCCACGGGCAACGCCACCAGTGGTAGCTTTAGTTCTGGTGGCTTGGTGGGGCTTAACAGCAATGGCTCCTCAGTGACTGACAGCTATGCCACAGGTAGTGTGAGTGCCGGCAACTGGGGCGGCGGCTTGGTAGGGTCTAACGACACCTCCAAGGTGAGTAACAGCTATGCCACAGGTAACGTAAGCGGTGGTGGTAGCTGCTATGGTGGGTTGGTAGGCGTCAATATCAACGGTACCATCAACTACAGTTACGCCACAGGCAACGTGAGCATGGTCGTCAGTGGCGGTGACTTTTTCGGGGGGCTGGTGGGGGGCGATTTCGGCACCACTGGTTCGATCAGTTTCACCTACGCTACGGGTCTCGTAACCACCATCGGCGCTTTAAACGTCGGTGGTCTGATGGGGAGCAACGCTGGCACGGTCAGCAACAGCTTCTGGAACAACGATGTCAATGGGAGTCCCGGTATAGGCAGCGGCACGACGACCGGAGCGACGGGACTGACCACTGCGCAGATGCACACTGCAACCAGCTTTGCAGGCGGTTTGAACTTTACTGCCACAGCCGGGGCAACGGGCAACAACTGGGTCATCGTCAATGCCGATGGCACCTTGCAAACCAATGCCAGTGCCACGGCGGGCGCCACCTACCCCATGCTGGCTTCCGAATACGCGACCACGATCAACGGTGCGCACCAGCTGCAATTGATGCAAATGGTGCCTACTGCGAGCTATACCCTGGGCAGAAATATATCCGCACTGACTACCGGCAACAGCACTGACGTTTGGGGTAGTTCGGGTTTTGTGCCGATAGGCAACTACAGCACACCGTTCAACGGTACCTTTGACGGACTTGGACACACCATCAGCGACCTCACGCTCAATTGGCCGACCACCAATACTGTCGGATTGATAAGGGTAACGACCAACGCCAGCGCAATGATTCGCAATGTGGGGATTCTGGGCGGCAGCGTGACAGGTCTAACTGTGGTTGGCGGATTAGTGGCTGATCTCATCGGCGGGACAATCACCAATAGCTACACCACGGCAAGCGTGACAGCAACAGCGGGCGGTGGCTTAAGTGTCTATGCTGGTGGACTGGTAGGCGCGTTGGAGACCGGCACCTTAAGCAACAGTTACGCCACAGGCAACGTAAGCGCAGTAACCGGTAGTTTGTACGTCGGCGGATTGGTGGGTGCCAACTTTGACAACATTAGCAATAGCTATGCCACGGGGACAGTAAACGGCACGACCAATGTCGGCGGGTTGGTGGGCGCCAGCTGGGGCAACATCAGCAACAGCTATGCCATAGGGACCGTAAACGGCACTACCAATGTCGGCGAGTTGGTCGGGTTCAACTATTCATCAATCACCAGCAGCCACTGGAACTCAGACATCAAAGCCACCGGGATAGGCGCGGGCACCCTCACCGGTGCGACCGGCCTGACTACGGCTCAGATGCAACTGCAGAGCAATTTCTCTTCATTGGATTTCGCCAACACCTGGGTGATGTACGACACCCACACCAACCCACTCTTGCGCGTCTTCATGACACCACTTACGGTGACATCCAGCAGCGCTGCCAAGACTTACGACGGGCTGGCGTATTCAGGCGGCACTGCCAGCTATTCATGTTGTAAGCCTGCCGATGTACTTGGCACGGTGAGCTTCAGCAACAGCCCCTCCGAGGGCGCAACGAATGCCGGAAGTTATGCCATTACGCCGGGCGGGCTGTATTCCAACCAGCAGGGTTACATCATCAGCTACGCTAGCGGCACGCTGACCGTCGACAAGGCGCCGCTGACGATCTCGACCGCCGACGTCACCAAGACCTACGATGGCACGCTGGGCATGACCGGTAATGCGACCGGTCAGGGCGCGGTGACCTCGGACACGCTGTACATCAACGCGAACACCGGCTTTCAGGATTTCCTCAGCGGCGGCACCTTCGCCTTCACCAACGCGAACGCACGCACCGGTACCAAGACCGTGACCACCAGGGGTGTCACGGTGGGCGATGGCGTCAATAACGGCAACTACAGCGTCACTTACGCCAACAACACCACCAGCACCATCAACAAGGCGCCGCTGACGATCTCGACCGCCGACGTCACCAAGACCTACGATGGCACGCTGGGCATGACCGGTGATGCGACCGGTCAGGGCGCGGTGACCTCGGACACGCTGTACTTCAACGAGACCAGCGGCTTTCAGGATTTCCTCAGCGGCGGCACCTTCGCCTTCACCAACGCGAATGCACGCACCGGTACCAAGACCGTGACCACTAGGGGTGTCACGGTGGGCGATGGCGTCAATAACGGCAACTACAGCGTCACTTACGCCAAAAACACCACCAGCACGATCAACAAGGCACCGCTGACGATCTCGACCACCGACGTCACCAAGACCTACGATGGCACGCTGGGCATGACCGGTGATGCGACCGGCCAGGGCGCGGTGACCTCGGACCCGCTGTACTTCAACGAGACCAGCGGCATTCAGGATTTCCTCAGCGGCGGCACCTTCGCCTTCACAGACAAAAACGTCGGCAGCGGCAACAAGACGGTCACCACCAGCGGCGTGACGGTCACTGACGGCAGCGGCAACTATAACGTCAGCTATGCCAGCAACACCCACAGTACCATCAACCCGGCCGATCTGACGTTGAGTGGAACCCGTGTCTACAACGGCACCACGGTCTTCGATGGTAGTAATTTGACGGCGACGGGCGTGAACGGCGAAACGTTTGCAATGGACGGGGCGGGGGCCTCCGGCAACTTGAGTACGAAGAATGTGCAGACCAACCAGGCTTTGGCGAACTTGACGGGGCTGACGCTGGGCACTGGCAACACGGGTGCCGCAGTAGCGACCAACTACAACAGCTTAGCAACGAGCAACTCGTCAGTGAGCGTGACCCCAAAGACGATCACTGCCACCGGCCTCACCGCCAACGACAAGGTCTACAACGCCAACGATGTGGCCATCCTCAACACCGGGTCTGCCACCCTCACTGGTGGTGCGACCACGGATGTGGACAACAAGTTCTACACCAGCGACTTGCTCACCCTGAACGCTACGAACACTACCGGCGTGTTCACCACTAGCGTATTCACGCTAGGCAAGGACGTGGGCACCGCCAAAGCCGTCACCGTCTCGGGTCTGACCCTAGGCAACGATGGCGCCGGCAACTACACACTGATACAGCAAACCGGCCTCACCGCCGACATCACGGCCAAGGCATTGACCGCCAGCGGTCTGACTGGCATCAGCAAGGTCTACAACACCACGTTGGTCGATGCGCTGAGCGGCGCGGCAGTGCTGGCCAATGGCGCCACGCTCGATGGCGACGGCAAGTACTACTCATCTGACACGGTTGCTCTGACCGGCACCGCCGCCGGTGCTTTTTCTGACAAGAACGTCGGCACTGCCAAGACGGTGGTGATCTCCGGCCTGGGTGTTGACAACACCAACTACACGGTCAGCCATGCCAACACCGCTGCCGACATCTCCCCGGCCACCCTCCCCGTCACCGGCCTCACCGCAGCCAACAAAATCTATAACACCACCACCGCCGCCACCTTGATTGGCACGGCAGTGGTCGCACCACTGGGCAGCGACTTGGTCTACGTGGGTGGCACCGGCAGTGGTGTCTTCGTTGACCCCAACGTCGGCACCGGCAAGGCCGTGATCGTCAATGGCTATAGCCTCAATGGCACGGATGCGGGCAACTACGCTGTGGTGCAACCAACGGGGCTCACGGCCAACATCACCGCCGTGCCGGTCGTCATTGTGGATCCGCCTGCAAATCCACCCGCCCCGCAACAGGATCCGGTGATCTCTGTGCTAACGCAATTGGCATCGAATGTGTTCTCGCCCAGAGCCGAAACCCGCCCTGACGCGCTGCACCTGTTGCCGACCATTACGGTGATCCAAAGTTCGAGCCCGGCACCGGTCGCCGCAGACAGCACTAGCGCACCCGAGCGCAGCAGCAACACGGTGGTCAACACCATGATGACCATTGGCGGCGGCATGGGGCCGTCATTGCAAATCGTCAGCGGCGGGATGACTCTGCCAACCAACATGGTGAACGTGAATGAATAACAAACTTGTCATAAAACCTTTGCTTGCAGCGCTGCTGGCCGCCCTCTTCCCGCTGGCCGCACAGGCGGTGGACCTTACCCTTCCCGGTGCCGGCTCGCTCCTGCAACAGATTCAGCCAGCGAAGCCGCTTTTGCCCGCACCCGGCGGGACCGGGCTGACGATCGAGCAAGAAGACGCTGCCAAGTTGCCGCCGAGCGCACCGTTCATGGTGAAGGTGTTTCGGATCTCGGGCAACACCCTGTTTGATACCGCCACCCTGCAAGCGCTGATAGCCGACGCGCAGGGCCAGAGCCTGAGCCTGGTGCAAATCAGTACGCTGACGGATCGCATCACCGAGTATTACCACAGCCACGACTACCCGCTGGCACGCGCCATCATCCCGGCGCAGGTGATTCAGGGCGGGGTGGTCAACATCGAGATCATTGAGGCCCACTATGGCAAGATTAATCTCAATAACAGCAGCCCGGTCATTGACTCCCTGCTACAGGCCACACTCGCCCCCCTGCAAAGCGGCCATTCCATTGGCCAGACCGAAATGGATCATGCCCTGCTGCTGCTCTCGGACGTGCCGGGTGTGGTGGTTCTTGCGGTGCTGAAGCCGGGCGAGGCGGTTGGCAGCGCTGATCTGCTGGTCAACACTACGCCGGGGCCAACACACTCGGGCAATGTAGTGCTGGACGGCTACGGCAACCGCTACACCGGGCGCGAGCGCATCGGCGGCACCGTCACTTTTATTAATCCGCTGCATCACGGCGACACCTTCACCGCCAACGGCCTGAGCTCGGGCAGCGGCATGAACTATGGGCGCTTCGCTTATGAATCGTTGTTAAACGGAATGGGCACCCGCATGGGTGGCGCTTATTCAGCGCTGCACTACATTCTGGGCGGGCCGCTGGCGGCTCTGGATGCGCACGGCACCGCGCAGGTGGAGAGTCTGTGGGCCAAACACACCCTGGTGCGCAGCCGCGATATGAACACCTACGGGCAGATCCAGTACGACGGGCTCAAGCTGCGCGACCATATCGACGCCAGTGCGCCACCAACGCGCACCGACCGGCATCTGGACAACTGGACCGCGAGCTTGACGGGCGATGATCGGGATACGTTTTTGGCGGGTGGTGTCAGTGCCTGGAACCTGAGCTGGACGGTTGGGCGCGTCACTTTTGACGATGGCTCGGCCCAGTTGGCCGACGCCGCCACCGCCAACACAGCAGGCCGCTTCTCCAAATGGAACGCGAGCCTGGCGCGTCTGCAAGGTCTGAGCGAGAGGAACACGCTGTACCTCGCCTTCTCGGGCCAGTGGGCCAACAACAACCTGGATTCGTCGCAGAAGACCACCGCCGGCGGACCTTACAGCGTGCGCGCCTACGACATGGGTGCGGTGTCGGGCGATAGCGGTTATTTTCTGACGATCGAATTCCGGCGCGATCTTGGCACTGCCTGGCTTGGGCAATGGCAAGCGGTCGCGTTTGTGGATGCCGCCAAGGTGGAAGTCAACCAGACCACCTGGGCTGCCGGGCCAAACAACGCCACGCTCAACGGGATTGGCCTGGGGCTTAACTGGGCCGGCGATGATCAGTGGACGGCGCGGGCTTACCTCGCCAAGCCGATTGGATCAGTGCCCGAGCTGGTGGGCGCCAACAACCGCGCCCGGGCCTGGGTCGAAGTCGCCAAACGGTTTTGATGGAGTCTAAACAAAACCGGGTTATTGGCTGGGATCTGTTTGCCGGCATGACTCTTGAGCCAATCAGACCAATCCGCCCACCAACTGCCTTGGTGCTCGGTGGCCCCGGCGAGCCACTGGACGTGCGTTTTGGGCAGCTTGGCGTCAGCGCGAATCCAGTGGCTGCGTTTGTGCTGGGCCGGTGGGTTGATCACACCCGCAATGTGGCCCGAGGCGCCCATGACGAAACGCTTTTTGCCCGGCAAGGCCTGGGTTGAGGCGTAGGCACCGCCAATGGGCACAATGTGATCCTCGCGCGAGCCGTAAATATAGGCCTAGGCCGGAAAATCGACTTGGCCCAGGTGGTTTTTTCACCGCAAACCAGCGCCGTGCCCAGCATCGTGCCACCGACACAAAAGCCCAGCGCATTGATGCTTTTGGCCCGCGAGATTTCTTGCGTCAGAGTGAATTGCGGTTCGTCGGGTACACCACACGCAGGGCACCCCCGCAGCGAGTCTGAATCGCCGCTTTGAGCCTGTCACCAGTTGATGCACTGGTCGACCTCATAGTCGTGTGCGGGCTGCGCCGTCAGATCCCAATCCGCCTCGCTTTCGACACCCTCGCCTATCTGCTCATCAAAGTCCTCCCACAGCGGTGGCCCGCGTGCGGGGGATAAAGGTTCGGGCTTTGCGTTGGGAAGGACGACTTGAACTACTTCCGCGCTGGCGGCAAATCCGTGCAGCTACCGTGCGCCACTTCCGCCGCCATGCCGATGGATTCCCCAAGCGTCGGGTGCGGATGAATGGTCTTGCCGATATCGACAGCGTCTGCCCCCATCTCGATCGCCAATGCAATCTCGCCGATCATGTCGCCGGCGTGGGTGCCGACCATGCCGCCGCCCAAAATCCTGCCGTGGCCGTGCGCTTCCGGTGAATCGTCAAACAGCAACTTGGTGACGCCTTCGTCGCGGCCATTGGCAATGGCGCGACCGGATGCGTTCCAGGGGAACAGGCCCTTCTTGACCTTGATGCCTTTGGCCTTGGCCTGTTCTTCGGTCAGGCCGACCCAGGCCACTTCGGGGTCGGTGTAGGCCACGCTGGGGATGACGCGGGCGTTGAAGGCGGCGCTTGCCAGCTCCTTGTTGCCTTGCAGTTCACCGGCAATCACTTCGGCGGCCACATGCGCTTCATGCACGGCCTTGTGCGCCAGCATCGGCTGGCCGACGATGTCGCCAATGGCGAAGATGTGGGGCACGTTGGTGCGCATCTGAATGTCCACGTTGATGAAGCCACGGTCTGTGACGGCAACACCGGCCTTGTCGGCGGCGATCTTCTTGCCGTTCGGCGTACGACCGACTGCTTGCAGCACCAGGTCGTAGGTCTGCGGCGCGGGGGCCGCAACGCTTGCGTTGCTTCCAGCCTCGCCCTCCTCTACTGCGGCGAACGTCACCTCAATGCCTTCGGGCGTGGCTTTGGCGCCGACCGTCTTGGTCTTGAGCATGATGTTGTCAAAACGCGGGGCATTCATCTTCTGCCAGATTTTGACCAGGTCGCGGTCGGCGCCCTGCATCAGGCCGTCCAGCATTTCGACCACGTCCAGGCGCGCGCCGAGCGTGCTGTAGACCGTGCCCATTTCCAGACCGATGATGCCGCCGCCCAGGATCAGCATGCGTTTCGGGACTTCCCTCAAGGCCAGCGCACCGGTGCTGTCCACCACGCGCGGATCCTCCGGCATGAAGGGCAAGCGCACCGCTTGGCTGCCTGCGGCGATGATGCAGTTCTTGAAGGCAATGGTCTGCGTCTTGCCGGTTTTCTCTTGCGCGCTGCCGGTGGTTTCTTCGACCTGCACATGGTTGGCGCCGACGAAGGCGCCGTAGCCGCGTACTACGGTCACCTTGCGCATCTTGGCCATGGCGGCCAGTCCGCCGGTGAGCTTGTTGACCACTTTTTCCTTGTGGCCACGCAGCATGTCGACGTTGACCGTGGGCGCACCAAAATCGACGCCCAATGCGGCCATGTGGCTGACCTCGTCCATCACGGCCGCCACATGCAGCAGCGCCTTGGACGGGATGCAGCCCACGTTCAGGCAGACGCCGCCGAGTGCAGCATAACGCTCGACCAGGATGACTTTCAGGCCGAGGTCGGCGGCGCGGAAGGCGGCCGAATAGCCACCGGGGCCGGCGCCAAGCACCAGCAGGTCACAGTCCAGATCGACCGTGCCGGCGAAGGTGGAAGCAGCGGGCACCGGTGCAAGCGACGCGGCCGAAGTTGCTACATTTTGTGTAGCTGCTTGCGCAGGACTGACGGGGGCTAGAGCCTGTTTTTGCTCAAGAACCGGAGCCGCGGAAACCTCGCCGGCAGCCTCCAGCACCAGCACCAGCGAGCCCTCTTTGACTTTATCGCCCAGCTTGACCTTGAGTTCTTTCACCACGCCGCCATGCGACGAGGGGATTTCCATGGACGCTTTGTCGCTCTCCACGGTGATCAGGCTCTGATCAGGCTTGATGGTGTCGCCCGGCTTGACCATGAGTTCGATGACGGTCACTTCGGCGAAGTCGCCGATGTCGGGTACTTTGATGTCAATCAGTGCCATCTTGTTCTTTCTAATCAGTTGGGGTCAGAGCACATTGGCTTCGCCAAGTGGTCTGACCCTCAAAATTACAGGAGTACCCGGCGGAAATCACCCAGTATCTGGCCCAGATAGACGTTAAAGCGCGCAGCGCCGGCGCCGTCGATCACCCGGTGATCCCAGCTCAAGGAGAGCGGCAGCATCAGGCGTGGCTGGAAGGCCTTGCCATCCCACACCGGTTCCACGGTGGACTTGCAGACCCCCAGAATCGCCACCTCGGGCGCATTGATGATGGGCGTGAAATAACGCCCGCCAATGCCGCCCAGGCTTGAGATCGTGAAGCCGGCGCCCGACATCTCAGCCGGACTCAGTTTGCCGTCGCGCGCCTTCTTCGCCAGCTCGCCCATCTCCTGCGAGATTTGCATGATGCCTTTTTTGTCGGCATCCTTGATCACCGGCACCATCAGGCCATTGGGCGTGTCCGCCGCAAAGCCAATGTGAAAGTACTGCTTCAGCACGAGCTGGTCGCCGTCAATGCTGGCGTTGAAATCAGGGAACTTCTTGAGCGCGGCGACGCAAGCCTTGATCAGGAAGGCCAGCATGGTGACCTTGATGCCGCTCTTCTCGTTCTCCTTGTTGGTGGCGACGCGGAAGGCTTCAAGATCGGTGATGTCGCAGTCGTCGTGGTTGGTGACGTGCGGAATCATGACCCAGTTGCGGTGCAGGTTGGCGCCGCTGATCTTCTTGATGCGCGACATGTCCTTGCGCTCGACCGGGCCGAACTTGCTGAAATCCACCTTGGGCCACGGAATCAGGCCCAGGCCCGCACCGTCATTACCGGAACTGGCGGCAGCCGTCTTGGACTGTGCCTGAGTAGCAAGCGTTTGAACCGCACCGCTCATCACGGACCGGGTAAACGATTGCACGTCGGCGTCGGTGATGCGGCCTTTCAGACCGCTGCCTTTGACTTCATTCAACGGCACGCCCAACTCGCGGGCGAACTTGCGAACGGAAGGCGAAGCATGCGGCAGACCGACTGGCGCGGTGGTAGGGTTGTGCGCCGGCACGGCCAGCGCCGCGACGGCGGGGGCAGACGCTGCAGCAGCAACAGGAACAGCCGCCGCTGCGACTACCGGCGTTGCAGCAGACACCGCTGGAGCCACCGCAGCCGCCGGGGCCACACCTTCCAGAATCGCCAGCAAGTCCCCCACATTGACCTTGTCTCCGACCTTGACCTTGAGTTCCTTGAGCACACCGGCGCTGCTGGAGGGAATCTCCATCGCCGCCTTGTCGGACTCGACCGTCAGCAACGACTGCTCCAGCCGGATGTTGTCGCCCGGCTTGACCATGATCTCAATCACGGCCACATCCTTGAAGTCGCCAATGTCGGGGACGCGCACTTCGACCGGACCGGTGCTGGAAGTTGCTACTGAATTAGTAGCTTCTTGCGCTTGTACGACGGGGGCTACAGCCTGTTTTTGTTCTAAAACCTGGGCAGCAGGTGCTGCGGTAACAGACACGGGCGCGGCAGTGACAGCGGCGACAGCGGCGACAGCGGCCGCATCAGCTACCTCCAGCATCAGCAGCAGCGAACCCTCTTTCACCTTGTCACCGATCGCGACCCGGAGTTCCTTGATCACACCCGCGTGGCTGGACGGGATTTCCATCGAAGCCTTGTCCGACTCCACCGTGATCAGGGATTGATCGGCTTTCACCGTGTCGCCGGGTTTGACCATCAACTCAATCACCGTCACTTCGGCGAAGTCACCGATATCCGGCACTTTGATTTCTATTAAAGACATGCGTGTCTCCTTGTTCTTGTTTTTAGGCGTAAAGCGGATTGACCTTGTCGGCCTGGATGCCGTATTTGGCAATAGCCTCCACCACTTTGGCCACCGGCACCGTGCCCTCTTCGCTCAAGGCCTTGAGCGCCGCCACGACGATGTAGTGGCGATTGACCTCGAAATGCTCGCGCAGCTTGGCTCTGAAATCGCTGCGGCCAAAACCGTCGGTGCCCAGCACCTTGTAGGTGCGGCCCTTCGGAATGAACGAGCGAATCTGCTCGGCGTAGGCCTTCATGTAGTCGGTGGACGCCACCACCGGACCGGTGTGTTTTTCAAGCTGCTGGCCGACGAACGGCACGCGCTGCCCGGCGCCCGGATGCAACAGGTTGTAGCGTTCGCAGTCCTGGCCGTCACGGGCCAGCTCGTTGAAGCTGGGGCAGCTCCAGACGTTGGCGGCGACGCCCCAGTCTTTTTCCAACAACTCCTGTGCCGCAATCGATTCGCGCAGGATGGTGCCGGAGCCCAGCAACTGCACGCGCGGCGTCAGTTTGGAACCCTCTTTGCACAGGTACATACCCTTGATGATCTGCTCTTCCGTGCCGGCGGTCAGACCCGGCATGGGGTAGTTTTCATTGAGCAGCGTAATGTAGTAATAGACGTTGTCCTGCTTCTCCACCATGCGTTTCAGGCCATGGTGCAGGATGACGCCCACTTCATGCGCGAAGGTCGGGTCGTAGCTAACACAGTTCGGAATCGTGCCCGCCATGATGTGGCTGTGGCCGTCTTCGTGCTGCAGGCCTTCGCCGTTGAGCGTGGTGCGCCCCGAGGTGCCACCCAGCAGAAAGCCGCGCGCCTGCATGTCGCCGGCCGCCCAAGCCAGGTCACCAACGCGCTGGAAGCCGAACATCGAGTAGTACACGTAGAACGGGATCATGATCCGGTTGTTGGTGCTGTAGCTGGTGGCTGCGGCAATCCAGCTGCTCATGCCGCCGGCTTCATTGATGCCTTCCTGCAGAATCTGGCCCTTTTTGTCTTCCTTGTAGTACATCACCTGGTCTTTGTCGACCGGCGTGTATTTCTGGCCTTCCGGGTTGTAAATACCAATCTGGCGGAACAAGCCTTCCATGCCGAAGGTGCGTGCTTCGTCCACCAGAATCGGCACCACGCGCGGGCCCAAGGCCTGATCGCGCAACAACGTGGTCAAAAAGCGCACATAAGCCTGCGTGGTCGAAATCTCGCGACCCTCTGCCGTGGGCTCCATCACCGACTTGAACGTCTCCAGCGAAGGCACGGTAAATTGTTCGTCCGCCTTGGTGCGGCGGTGCGGCAAATAGCCGCCCAGCGCCTTGCGCCGCTCGTGCAGGTACTGCATCTCGGGCGTGTCATCGGCCGGTTTGTAAAACGGAATGTCGGCAATCTGACTGTCCGGCACCGGGATGTTGAAACGGTCGCGGAAGATCTTGATGTCTTCATCGGTCAGCTTCTTGGTCTGGTGCACATTGTTCTTGCCCTCACCGCTCTTGCCCATGCCAAAACCCTTGACGGTCTTGATCAGCAGCACGCTCGGCTGGCCTTCGTGCTTGACGGCAGCGGCGTAAGCGGCATAGACCTTTTTCGGATCGTGGCCACCGCGGCGCAAGGCCCAGATTTCGTCGTCAGTCATGTGCGCGACCATTTCCAGCGTGCGCGGGTCGCGACCGAAGAAATGCTTGCGCACATAGGCGCCGTCATTGGCTTTGAACGCCTGGTAATCGCCGTCCAGCGTGTCCATCATCAGCTTCTTCAAAGCGCCGTCTTTGTCACGCGCCAGCAGTGGGTCCCAGTCGCTGCCCCACACCAGCTTGATCACGTTCCAGCCGGCACCGCGGAACTCGCCTTCCAGCTCCTGAATAATCTTGCCGTTGCCGCGCACCGGACCATCCAGGCGCTGCAGGTTGCAGTTGATGACAAAAATCAGGTTGTCCAGTTTCTCGCGCGCCGCCAGACCAATCGCGCCCAGGGACTCGACCTCGTCCATTTCGCCGTCACCACAAAACACCCAGACTTTGCGGTTGGCGGTATCGGCAATGCCGCGGGCGTGCAGATACTTCAGGAAGCGTGCCTGGTAAATCGCCATCAGCGGGCCCAAGCCCATCGAAACCGTGGGGAATTGCCAGAACTCGGGCATCAGCTTGGGGTGCGGATAGCTGGACAGGCCTTTGCCGCCCACTTCCTGGCGGAAGTTGAGCAACTGCTCTTCCGTCAAGCGCCCTTCCAGATAGGCGCGGGCATAGACGCCGGGCGACACATGGCCCTGAATGTAGAGACAGTCGCCGCCATGGTTTTCGCTCTCGGCGTGCCAGAAATGGTTGAAGCCGGCGCCGAACATATGAGCGAGCGAGGCAAACGAGCCAATGTGGCCGCCCAGATCGCCGCCGTCCACCGGGTGATGGCGATTGGCCTTGACCACCATGGCCATCGCATTCCAGCGCATGTAGGCGCGCAGGCGTTCCTCGATTTCGATATTGCCGGGGCAGCGCTCTTCCTGGTCGGGCTCGATCGTGTTCACATAGCCGGTATTGGCCGAAAACGGCATATCGATGCTGCTCTGGCGTGCATGCTCCAGCAACTGCTCCAGTAAAAAATGGGCGCGCTCCGGGCCTTCGCTCTGAATGACGGCGGACAGGGCGTCCATCCACTCACGGGTTTCCTGGCTGTCCGCGTCATGCGCGGCGGAGCCGAATAAATTTTCGGGAACGGCTGACATGCTTGTCTCCTGGGTTTTTTTAACTAATCTGACGCGATTTTTAACACGACGCTTAAATTTTCTCATATTTATTCAACAATTTCAAATCGTGCTACTTGATTTCATATTAAGAAATCAAGTTCAAAATGAATTACCTCCGTCGCCTCCCCGGAACCATGCGGCGCCTACACTTGAGTCCATGCCTTTGCCACGTCCGATCTCATTTCCCAGTCCTATGAAGCTGCCCCCGGTCGCTCGCTTGCAGCGCTGGTGGCAGCGCTTGACGCCGCACCGGCAGGACCGTTTCGCCGTGCTGGCGCCGCTCGCCGCTGTGCTGCTGTTTCTGGCGGCCATCGTGACGGCGTTTGGTTATTTGCGCCTGGAAGAAATTGACCGTGAACAGGAAGCCGTCCAGCGGGATGTGGAGTACACACAACAGCGTCTTCGTTTGCGCCTGCTGGAGCGACAGGAACAGTTCATGCGCATCGCCCGCGAGATATCCAACAATGAACTCGATACCGACGACTTCCAGGGTCGGGCGGAGGCGATGATCAACCAGTACCCCGACTTGCAAAGCCTGACCTGGATCGATGAGCGTCGACGTATCAAAGCCAGCATCGGCACCGCCAGCCTGTCGGCCAATCAGCTCCTAACGGTGGGCAGCACCCTCAAGATGGGCGAAACCGAAAGCAGCTACAGACTGGCCCAGGAACTGCAGCAACCTATTTATTCGCAGAGTGTGGCGGCAGACGCCCCTGCCACGTTACAACTGCACATTCCCTTGAGCGACCGTGCCGGCTTTTCGGGTGTCTTGTTGGTTGAATACTCGGTCGACGGTTTGTTTCGCTATGGCGTACCCGCTGAGGTGTCGGCCCGTTACGCGGTTTCATTCCACGATGCCAAGGGTGGCCTGTTGGCAGGCACCAGCATTCCGGCGCACAACCAGGCTACCCACCTGCTGCCCTGGTCCAGCCCGACCAACGCCTACGAAGTACCGGTGTCCCCGGTGGGCAACGGCCTCGTGATACGGGGCCAGGCTTACCGCACCTCACTGGGCGTGATCGGCAGTGGACTGTTCTGGCTGGTGACCGCCCTGAGCGTGATGACGGCCTGGATGCTGATTGCCAACTGGCGCCATACCCGCCGTCGCATGCAGGTCCAGCAAACGCTTATCTCTGAAACAGCCTTCCGGCGGGCCATGGAAAACTCCATGTTGACCGGCATGCGGGCGCTGGATCTGCAAGGCCGCATCACCTATGTCAACGCGGCTTTTTGCCAGATGACGGGCTGGAGTGAATTCGACCTGGTGGGACGAACCGCGCCCTTCCCCTATTGGCCGGAGGCGGATCGGGACACGCTGGCCTTCCGTCTGGAAGAAGAATTGGCAGGCAAAGTCCTTCCGAGCGGCATTCAAGTGCGCGTCAAGCGCCCTAACGGTACGATCTTTGACGCCCGGCTGTACGTCTCACCGCTGATTGACGCCCGTGGCATACAAACCGGCTGGATGACCTCAATGACGGACATTACCGAACCCAACCGGATTCGCGAGCAATTGTCAGCGTCACATGAACGCTTCACCACCGTGCTGGAAGCACTGGACGCATCCATCTCGGTGGCGCCGCTGGGCAGCGATGAGTTGCTGTTTGCCAATAAACTGTACCGCCTTTGGTTCGGCACCCAGGCGGGGGGGCATCTGCAACTGGTAGCCCAGGCGGGTGTGCCTGCGGCGCCCCCCAGTGATGAGTCGCTGGACGACGTGGACGCCTTCGCCGGCCTGCCCACCAACTCGCTGCCCGACACCGAAGCCGAGAGTTCCGAGATCTATCTGGAACCGTTGGGCAAATGGCTGGAGGTTCGCACCCGGTACCTGAGCTGGGTCGATGGTCGACTGGCGCAGATGGTGATTGCCACCGACATCACGGCCCGCCGTCTCGCCGAAGAACAGTCTGCCGCGCAGACCGAGCGCGCCCAGACCGCCAGCCGCTTGATCACCATGGGCGAAATGGCGTCCAGCGTGGCGCATGAGCTGAACCAGCCGCTCACCGCCATCAACAACTACTGCAACGGCATGGTGTCGCGCATCAAGGCCCAGCAAATCAGTGAAGAAGATTTGCTGGGGGCACTGGAGAAAACCGCCAAACAGGCGCATCGAGCCGGCCAGATCATTCAACGCATTCGCTCTTTCGTCAAACGCAGCGAGCCCAATCGTTCTCTGGCGGATATCGCGGGCATGGTGAACGAAGCGGTTGAACTGGCCGACATTGAACTGCGTCGCCGCAATGTGCGGCTCACTTACTATGTTGCGCCCCGAATGCCGGCCCTGCTGGTAGACCCGATTCTGATCGAGCAGGTACTGGTCAATCTACTCAAAAATGCGACCGAGTCGATTGACTCGGCACAGCGCCCCACGGCGCAACGCAGCGTTAATTTACAGGTGGAACCCAGACAAGTCGATGGCAAACCCGTGATTGAATTCAGGGTCGTGGACTCCGGCCGGGGACTCGCACCCGAAGTCATGGCGCGGCTCTATGAAGCTTTTTATTCGACCAAGGCCGATGGCATGGGCATCGGTCTAAGCCTGTGCCGCTCGATCGTGGAATCGCACCTGGGCCGAATGAAAGCCGAGAACATCTACAATGGCGACGAGGTAACAGGCTGCTGTTTCTCCTTCTGGATTCCCGTGACGGAATCCCTGCAGCCGATGGCGAAACTCCCGCACAGACAACCAAGGACACCAAGGTAAAGCATGAGTTTGATACCGAAAAAAGGCACGGTTTACGTGGTGGACGACGACGAAGCGGTCCGCGACTCGCTTCAATGGCTGCTGGAAGGCAAAGACTACCGGGTACGCTGCTTTGAGTCCGCCGAGTCATTTTTGAGCCGCTACGACGCCCGCGAGGTGGCTTGTTTGATTGTGGACATCCGCATGGGCGGCATGACCGGCCTGGAGTTGCAAAGCCGTTTGATTGAAATCCACTCGCCACTGCCCATCGTGTTCATCACCGGCCATGGTGACGTGCCCATGGCCGTGGACACCATGAAAAAGGGCGCCATGGACTTCATCCAGAAACCCTTCAAGGAAGACGAACTGGTGCCACTGGTGGAACGTATGCTGGAGCAGGCCAAAGACGCCTTTGCCGAGCACCAGAATGCGGCCAGCCGCGGCGCGCTCATGGCCCGACTGACGCTGCGCGAAGCGCAGGTGCTGGAGCGCATTGTGGCCGGACGCCTGAACAAGCAGATTGCCGACGACCTGGGCATCAGCATCAAGACCGTGGAGGCGCACCGCGCCAACATCATGGAAAAACTCAACGCCAACACCGTGGCCGACCTCCTGAAAATTGCTTTGGGACAAACCGCAGCCAAAGCTTGACGACTTAATCAGTTGGGGACAGAGCAAAATTACTATGTAATTCTTGGTCTGTCCCGCAATGTCTCATGTTTATAGCTACCTACGCCCGCCCCATAAGGATCAGCGGGCGTTTTTACTTTTGGAATTGAAATTATGACAACTCAGAAAACCGGCCAGATCATTGATGGCATCGCTCTCTCCGCCCGCCTGCGCGCCGACGTCGCCACGCGCGTCCTGGCACTCAAGGCCCGCGGCGTAACGCCCGGCCTGGCCGTCATTCTGGTGGGCGAAGATCCAGCCAGCGCCGTCTATGTGCGCAACAAGGTCAAGGGCTGTGCCGATACCGGCGTGCGTTCAGTGTTCGAGAAGTACGAAGCCACGTTGTCCGAAGCTGATCTGCTGGCGCGCATCGCCGCTCTCAATGCTGACCCGACGATCCACGGCATTCTGGTGCAGATGCCCATTCCCAAACACATCAACCCGCACAAGGTGATTGAGGCCATTTCCACCAGCAAAGACGTGGACGGCTACGCCACCCTGAGCGCTGGCGAATTGATGACGGGGCAACCCGGCTTTCGGCCCTGCACGCCTTATGGCTGCATGAAACTGATTGAAAGCACCGGCATCGATTTGCGCGGCAAACACGCGGTCGTCATCGGCCGCAGCAATACCGTGGGAAAACCCATGGCGCTGCTGCTGTTGCAGGCCAATGCCACGGTCACGGTGTGCCACAGTGCCACCGCCGATATCGGCCACCACACCCGGCAGGCCGACGTGATCGTCGCGGCGGTCGGCAAGCGCAATGTACTGACCGCCGACATGGTCAAGCCCGGCACTGTCGTCATTGACGTCGGCATGAACCGCAATCCTGAGGGCAAACTGTGCGGTGACGTCGATTTTGCCGGCGTGAAAGAAGTTGCCAGCTTTATTACCCCAGTGCCGGGTGGGGTCGGCCCTATGACCATTACGATGTTGCTGGTCAACACCCTTGAAGCGGCCGAACGCGCCGCTTGATGTGGCCTCCACGCTTGTCGCTGCGCGTACTGCGCTGCCCCCCGAGGGGGCCGCAGACCGACTTGGGGCGGCCCGGCGTCGGTCTCCCTTGAATTGGCGGCTCCAGGCCGCAAAATAGAACTTATGAACAATCCCTTGCTCTCTTTTGACGACCTGCCCCTGTTTGACCGGATTACCCCCGAACACGTCGCGCCCGCGATAGACCAATTGCTCACTGAGTCGAACGCCGCACTGGAGACCGTGACAGCGTCCGATTTTCCGGCGCGCTGGAGCGACATTGCCAGCGTGCTGGATGTCGCAACCGAAAAGCTGGGGCGCGCCTGGGGTGCGGTGAGCCACCTGAATAGCGTGGCCGACACGCCCGAGCTGCGCGCGGCGTACAACGAAGCCCTGCCCAAAGTCACCGAGTTCTTCACCCGCTTGGGGGCGGACGAACGCCTGTACGCCAAATACAAGGCGATTGACACGGCTTCACTCAATGCAGAGCAGCTTCAGGCCCACAAAAACGCCATGCGCAATTTTATGCTGGGCGGCGCAGAGTTGCTGGGCGCCGACCGTGAGCGATTTGCCGCCATTCAGGAACGCCAGGCCGAACTGGGCCAGAAGTTCAGCGAGAACGCGCTGGACGCCACCGACGCCTTTGCCTACTACGCCGATGCGTCCGAGCTCGATGGTGTGCCCGACGACGTGAAGCAAGCAGCCCTGACCGCCGCCAAGGCAGAAGACAAAGAAGGCTACAAGCTCACGCTCAAAATGCCGTGCTACCTGCCGGTGATGCAGTTTGCCCGCAGCAGTGCCCTGCGCGAAAAGCTGTACCGTGCCTACGTCACCCGCGCCTCGGATCAGGCCGACACCGAAACCCGCAAGTTCGACAACTCGGCGCTGATTAGCGACATGCTGGCCTTGCGGCTGGAAGAAGCAAAACTGCTGGGCTACCGCAACTTTGGCGAACTCTCGGTGGTACCCAAAATGGCCGAATCGCCAGAGCACGTCATCACCTTTTTACGCGATCTGGCCACCAAAGCCCGCCCATATGCAGAAAAAGACCTGGCCGATCTGCGCGAATATGCAGCGCAACAGCTGAACCTGCCCGACCCGCAGGCCTGGGACTGGCCCTATGTCAGCGAAAAGCTCAAGGAAGCACGCTACGCCTTCAGCGAGCAGGAAGTCAAACAGTACTTCACGGCGCCCAAGGTGTTGGCCGGCCTGTTCAAGATCGTCGAAACGCTGTTTGATGTGACCATCCACCAAGACAGCGCCCCGGTGTGGCACCCCAGCGTCGAGTTCTACCGGATCGAGCGCGCCGGCAGTCTGGTGGGGCAGTTTTATCTGGACCCGTCAGCCCGCAGTGGCAAGCGCGGCGGTGCGTGGATGGACGACGTCCGCACCCGCTGGCTGCGCCCTGACACGCACCAGCTGCAAACGCCGGTGGCCCATCTGGTGTGCAACTTTGCCGAGGGCGTGGACGGCAAACCGGCACTGCTGACACATGACGATGTCACCACCCTGTTCCACGAATTTGGTCACGGCCTGCAGCACCTGCTGACACAGGTCAACGAGCACGATGTGTCCGGCATCAGCGGCGTGGAGTGGGACGCGGTCGAACTGCCCAGCCAGTTCATGGAAAACTTCTGTTGGGAATGGGATGTGCTGCGCCACATGACGGCACATGTGGCGACCGGTGAGCCACTGCCGCGCACCCTGTTTGACAAAATGCTGGCCGCCAAAAACTTCCAGAGTGGCATGCAAACCCTGCGCCAAATCGAGTTTTCGCTGTTTGACATGCTGCTGCACACCGCCCATGATCCGGCACAAGATTTGATGCCGCTGCTAGACCAGGTTCGTGCCGAAGTGTCAGTGCTCCAGCCCCCGACCTGGAGCCGCACGGCCCACACCTTCAGCCATATTTTTGCCGGTGGCTATGCGGCCGGTTATTACAGCTACAAATGGGCGGAGGTGTTGAGCGCCGATGCCTATGCCGCCTTTGAGGAAACAGCGGGGCAGAGTGGTTTACCCAATGTCGAAACCGGTAGAAAATACCGGCAAGCCATTCTGGAAGCCGGTGGCAGCCGCCCCGCCATCGAGTCATTCAAGGCCTTTCGCGGACGGGCGCCCAATCTGGACGCTTTGCTGCGGCATCAGGGCATGGCCGGACACAAGTAAAGGAATCCATTTTGAAACACTCAAGCCATCAAACCAGCCTGAAAATTCTGACCACCTATATTGCCGTTTGCGCGTCCGTGCTGCTGACAGCAGGCCAGGCGCAAGCCCAAGCGGTCTACCGTGTGGTCGGACCAGACGGGAAAATAACCTTCTCCGACAAGCCTCCCGTAGCGTCCGACAAAGTCACGGCCACGGGGGCTGGCGGCAAAGCCATTGGCGGCGGTGGCGCAGCGCTGCCGTTCGAGCTGCGCCAGGTGGCCGGCAAATACCCGGTGACCCTCTATACATCCAGCAACTGCGCCCCCTGCGGCTCGGGCCGCGCGCTGCTCGGCAGCCGTGGCATTCCCTTTGCCGAGAAAACTGTCAACACAGCCGAAGATTCCGACGCCCTGCAACGCATCAGCGGTGCAAGCTCGCTGCCCTTTTTAACCATTGGCGGCCAGCAAATCAAGGGCTACTCTGACTCGGAGTGGACGCAGTTTCTGGACGCAGCGGGCTACCCGAAGTCTTCAGCATTGCCAGCCAGCTACCGCAACCCGGCCGCAACGCCCTTGGTCATGGTGCAAAAACCGGCGGCGGCAGCCCAACCTGAAGCAACCCAGACCCAGCAGGCCCCCGCAGCACCAAGAACGCCACCGGTAAACAGCACGTCCAACCCAGCAGGCATCACGTTTTGATCAGTTGGGGACAGAAGCTAAAGGTCTGTCCCGCAAAGTTTCAGAAAGTCAGCGTTTTGACGCCGCTGGCCGTACCCAAAAGACAAACCTGGGCTTTCTGAAAAGCAAAGACACCGACCGTCACCACGCCCGGCCACTGGCTCACCTGTGCCTCAAAGGCCAGCGGATCCGTGATCTGCAGGCCGGTCACATCCAGAATGTGCTGGCCGTTGTCGGTCACCAGCGGCTGGCCGTCCTTCTGGCGGACCTTGGCCGTACCACCCAGCGCCGCAAACTGCCGCACCAGGCGCTGCGTTGCCATCGGGATGACTTCCACCGGCAGCGGAAACTTGCCCAGGGCCTGCACCAGTTTGGACTCATCGGCGATGCAGACAAACTTGCGCGACTGCGCCGCCACAATTTTCTCGCGCGTGAGTGCTGCGCCGCCGCCTTTGAGCATGTTGCCCAGGCCGTCGATCTCGTCGGCACCATCGATATAAACCGACAGCTCGGCCACGTCATTGGAATCAAAAACGGGGATACCCAACGCCAGCAGGCGCTCGGTACTGGCCAGCGAGCTGGAGACCGCGCCCTTGATCTGGTCCTTCATGGTGGCCAGTGCCTCAATGAATTTATTGACAGTGGAGCCGGTGCCGACGCCGACAATCTCACCCGGCACCACGTAGTGAAGCGCGGCCTGGCCGACCAGGGTTTTGAGTTCGTCTTGTGAAAGCACGGGGCTTGTTTGGGAAATAGGGTTTGTCATCTGGGAAAATCGAGTGAGTTATAGAAACTATGCACAGAAACTTTGCAGGAATTATCCGATGTCTCTCGTCCCCTACGCCCTCGCCCGCCCGTTTTTATTTCGCCTGGACCCGGAGACGGCGCACGAGGTGACGCTGCACGCCCTGGCTGCCATGCAAGGAACCCCTTTGCAACTGGCCTATGGCGCCAGCCGGGTCGATGACCCGATCGAGCTGGCCGGTCTGACTTTTCCGAACCGGGTGGGACTGGCAGCGGGACTGGACAAAAATGCGACCTGCATTGACGGCCTGGGCGCCATGGGCTTCGGTTTTGTCGAGGTCGGCACCGTCACGCCCCTGGCGCAGCCGGGCAACCCCAAACCGCGCATGTTTCGCCTGCCCAAGGCCCAGGCCCTGATCAACCGCCTGGGCTTCAACAACGAGGGGCTGGACACCTTCATTGCCAACGTCAAACGCTCCGCCTTGTACCGGCACCGCCAGAACAGCAGCGCAGCAAAAGCGCTGCCGATGCTGCTGGGCTTGAACATCGGCAAGAACGCCGCCACCCCCATCGAGCGCGCCACCGATGACTATCTGGCCGGTCTGGACGGCGTTTATCCTTATGCCGACTACGTCACCATCAATATATCGAGCCCCAACACCAAAAACCTGCGCGCGCTGCAAAGCGATGACGCACTGGATGGCCTGCTGGGCGCCATTGCCCAACGGCGCGAAGCACTGGCCGCGCAACATGGCAAACGCACACCCATTTTTGTGAAAATCGCGCCGGACCTCGATGAAGCCCAGGTGGCGGTGATTGCCGCCACATTGAAGCGCCACGGCATGGACGGCGTCATCGCTACCAACACCACGCTCAGCCGCGACGCCGTCAAGGGTCTGGCGCACGCCGAGGAAACCGGCGGCCTGTCCGGTGCGCCAGTACTGGCGATGAGCAACCGCATCATCACGCAACTGCGTGCCGCTTTGGGCCAGGGCTTTCCCATCATTGGCGTCGGCGGCGTCATGAGTGCCGACGATGCCGTGAGCAAAATCAGGGCGGGCGCCGATCTGGTACAGATCTATACCGGCCTGATTTACAAGGGGCCGGCACTGGTGAAGCAGGCCGCCACTTTGATTAAAAAGACCTTCTAGCCCCCGATCAGCCTGCGTAAGCAGCTATTATTTATATAGCAACTCAAATTGAAGCACGGATTCAGAGCAGGTCCGCCACATAGTCCCCGATCGCCAGCCCGGCGACACCGGCGCCGATGACGACGCATTCCACTTGCTCCATGCTTCAGTCTGCTTGAAAAAACTTAAAGCGCACGTGGGTCGGTCTGCAAGGGTCCAAACCCCTCACATGAAAACCGAACCGATGAAGTCATGCATTGGATTTTGACTCGCTCGCGCCCTGCTCAGTCCAGTGACTTGCGGAAACGCAGCACGGCCAGCGCAAACAAACCGAGACCCAGCGCTGCCAGCGCCGCCATCTGCGGCCAAAGAACGTCTAGGCCGACGCCTTTCAGATACGTGGCACGGATGATGACGAGAAAATAGCGTAGCGGATTGAGGTAAGTGAGCCACTGCAAGGCATCAGGCATGCTCGAAATCGGGAAGCTGAACCCCGAGAGAATGAACAGAGGGTTGAGCACAAAGAAGTTCGACGCAAAAGCCTGCTGCTGCGTCTTGCACAGGGTCGAAATCAGGAGGCCAATGGCGAGCACGCTGAGCAGGAAGAGGCTGGTGCCGAGCAGCAGCACCAGCGGATTGCCCTTGAACGGCACCTGAAACCAGAGCATGCCGACCGCCGCCACGATCGACACTTCGAACAGGCCAATAAGAAAAAACGGCAAGGTCTTGCCGATGATGAACTCAATCGGCTGAATCGGCGTGACCAGCAGTTGCTCGAGCGTCCCCACCTCGCGTTCGCGGACGATGGCAAAGGCGGTAAGGTTGACGATGGTCATCAGAATCAGCGTGCCGATCAAGCCTGGCACAAAAAACCAGCGGCTGTTGAGATTGGGGTTGTACCAGTAGCGCTCCTGCAGACTCACGTTTGCCACCGGCCGGCCGAGCGCGCGGCCGGTGCGCTGCGCGAGGTCCTGCGCGTAAGGCTGGCCGAAGGCGCCGGAAATCTCGCCAACGTAACCGAGCGCGATCAGGGCGGTGTTGGAATTGGTGCCGTCGACCAGCACTTGCAGCGGTGCGCTCTGACCCTTGCGCAACAATTCGGAAAAGCCCTGAGGCACGACAATGCCGACCTGCGCCGTGCTGCTTTCGACGGCATCCTGCACTTGTCGGCGCCCGGACGCGATGGCGACGAGCTTGAAGCGGCTGCTATGGACGAAATCCGCTACCAGCGCCCGGCTCTCCTGCGTCTGGTCCTGATCGAGGATGATCGTCGCCACATTGAACACTTCAAAAGTTGCGGCGTAACCGAACAGCAGCATCTGTACCACCGGCGGCACCAACAGGCGCAAGCGCGCCGACTTGTCGCGCTTGAGTTGAAGGAACTCCTTCAGCAGTAGATGGAAGATGCGTCCGAGCATGGCCGGCTCAATCGAGCGTCTTGCGGAAGGCACGTGCCGCGAACACCACCATCACCATCGCGTACAGCGCCAGACAAAGTATGGGCACCAGCAATTCGCCCCAAGACGCGCCTTTGAGAAACAGCGCCTTGAGGATGGTCACATAGTAGCGGCCACTCACCAGGTAGGTGACCGCCTGTACCGCAGGCGGCATCTGATCGATGGGAAAGGAAAAACCGGAGAGCAGCGTCGTCGGCAACATCGTCACCAATAGCGCCACCTGGCTCGCCCCGACCTGGCTGCGAATCGACACCGAGACGTAATAGCCGATGCACAACACCACCGTGAGGAACAGGCCGGTGGTGAAGAAGAGCGCGGCCAGCGTGCCGCGGAAAGGGACTTGGAACCAGAACACCGCCAGCGCCAGACAGATGCACGCGTCGACCATGCCGACGACAAAATATGGCAGCAGCTTGCCGAGCATCAACTCCATCGGCTCAACCGGCGTCGACACCAGCAGCTCCATCGTCCCGCGCTCCCACTCGCGAGCGATGGTGAGCGAGGAGAGTTGCGCGCCGACGATGGCCATGACCAGGGCAACGACTCCCGGGATGATGAAATTGCGGCTCACCAGATCCTCGTTGAACCACACCCGCGCCTGCACAGCGACCGGCGTCAATGTCTGCACGCTGCCACCTCTTTGCTGGATGACATCGAGTTGGACGTCGGCGGAATAGCTGGCCACTACAGCCCGGGCGTAACTGGCGGCAAGGCTCGCGGTGTTCGTGTCAGTCGCATCAAGCAGCGCCTGCACCACACCCTCGCCGGCATCGGCGAGCCCCTTGGAAAATCCGGCCGGGATCACGATGGCCAGGCGGCAACGGCCGGTGTCGAGGCTGCGCCCGACCTCGGCGTAGCTGCCGGCTAGCCCTTGCAACGCAAAATAAGGAGAGGCCGCGAAACGGCGCAGCAAGCCCTGCGACGCCTGGCTGCCCTCGCGGTCGTAGGCGCAGAGCGGGATGTGTTTGACATCAAGGCTGACGCCATAACCGAGCAGGAACATCTGCAGCAGCGGGATCAGCAGCGCGATCATCAGGCTGCGTGGGTCACGCACGATCTGCAGACTCTCCTTGACCATGATCGCCCTGACCCGCCGCCATTTCATGATGCGCCCCCGGCCTGCGCCGAGCTGGCGCCGACGAGATGCACAAAACTGTCTTCGAGCGACGGCTCGATGCGCCGCGCGCGCGCGCCGGCAAAGCCCGCAGCGCCCAAGCGTGCCAGCAACTCGGGGGCACGCGCCGCGGCGTCATCCACCAGCGCATGCAGCGCACTGCCGAACATCGCCACGTCCTGCACGCCGGGCGCGGTCTCGAGTTGCGCAACGGCATCGCCAATATGATCGCCCTCAAGCGCCAGCAGCTCGCCGCCGAGCGAGCGCTGCTTCAATTCCTGCGGCGTACCCAGCGCGACCAGACGGCCGCGATTGATCAACGCAATACGGTGGCAATACTCGGCTTCGTCCATGTAGTGTGTGCTGACCAGGACGCTGACGCCCTCTTCGCTCAGGGTATGGATCAGATCCCAGAAGCGCCGGCGTGAACTGGGGTCGACGCCTGAGGTCGGCTCGTCGAGAAAGAGGATGGCCGGCTGGTGCAGGATCGCAGCACCCAGGGCGAGGCGCTGTTTCCAGCCGCCTGCCAGGGTCGCGACCAGCGCGTTCTCACGTCCGGCCAGACCGGCCATGTCGACTGCAAACCGCAGTCGCGCGGCGAAGTCGGCATATGGCACGCCGTAAATGCCGCCGAAGAAACGCAGATTCTCAACCACACTCAGGTCGTTGTAGAGCGAAAATTTCTGCGACATGTAACCGATGCGTCGGCGCACCGCCTCCGGGTCGCGCGCGACGTCGATACCGGCAACCAGTGCGCGCCCGGCACTGGGACGCAGCAGGCCGCAGAGGATGCGGATCAGGGTTGATTTGCCGGCACCATTGGGGCCGATGAAGCCCATGATCTCGCCGCGCCCCACGGCGAAGCTGACGCCGTTGACGGCAACGAAAGCGCCGAAGCGCTTCACCAGCCCGTCAACGATGATCTGCGGCTGGCTGTCGCTCATCATCCGGCATTTTCCTTCACGCTCTCCTGCTCGAGCAGGGCGACGAACAGATCCTCGATGGTCGGCGCCACCTCCTCAATGGCACTCACGGCAACGCCCGCTGCCGCCAGCGCCGCAGCGATCTGCGGCTGACGCTCAGTCCCATCGACATGGACATGAACACCAATGCCGGCCAGCAGCACGCCCTGCACCCCCGGCAGCGCGCGTACCGCGTCGCGCGCCCGGCGCGGATCGGCGGCGACAATCTCCAACATCGCCCCCGGCATGCGCGCCTTCAGCCCGGCCGGGGTGTCGCAGTACATCATCGTGCCCGCATGCAGCAAGGCGAGACGGTCGCAGCGCTCGGCCTCGTCGAGATAGGCGGTGGAGATCAGCATCGCCACGCCCTCGCCGCGCAGCGAGTAGAGGATCTGCCAGAACTCGCGCCTTGAGAGCGGATCAACGCCGGTGGTCGGCTCGTCAAGCAGAAGAACCCGCGGCGTATGCACCAGCGAACAGATAAGCCCGAGTTTTTGTTTCATGCCACCCGACAACTGGCCCGCCAGCCGCTTCCGAAACGGCATCATATCGGCGGCAGCAAGCATGGCGTCGGCGCGCGCCTGCCAGACCGGACGCGACACCTCAAACAGATCGGCGTAGAAGCGAATGTTCTCGTCCACCGTCAGATCCTCGTAGAGGCCGAACCGCTGTGGCATGTAGCTGACATGGCGTTTGGCCTGCTCCGGCTGCGCCAGCACGTCAATGCCGTCGATCACGATGCTCCCCGCGTCGGGCCGCATGACGCTGGCAAGCATGCGCAGGGTGGTGGTTTTGCCGGCACCATCCGGTCCGACCAGGCCGAAAATTTCGCCCGGCTGCACGGAGAAGCTCAAGCCGCCCACCGCCGTCAACGCACCGAAACGCTTTTCCAACCCGTTGACTTCAATCACTGCCGCAGCGGACGCAGCCATCACGACCCCGTTGCGTGTAATTCGACTCTCGCGTCGGCAGGCATTCCGGTTACCAGTTCATGACTCGGGTTGTCGATGTCGATCTTGATCCGATAAACCAGGGTCACGCGCTCGGCATGGGTTTCAACGCTCTTCGGGGTGAATTCCGCCTTGTCGGCAATGAAGGCGATGCGCCCCTGATAGTGCTTGTTCGGGTGGCTGTCGCTGCTGACCGTCACGACCTGCCCCAGCCGCACCCGGCCGAGGTCGGCTTCGTTGAGGTAGGCGCGCAGCCAGACGTGGTCGAGATCGGCCAGGGTCAAAACCGGCGTGCCGGGCACAACAACCTCGCCGAGCTCCGCCTTGCGCACGGTCACAACCCCGTCAAAGGGTGCCGTCAGTGTCGTATAACCGACGACGATGCGCGACAACGCAATCATTTCTTCACCGTTATGCACGCTGGCTTGGGCGACTCCGACATTGCGCATCGCTGCGACCTGCAGCGATTGATCCCGCTCCAGCACGGCGCTTGCCTGCGTCAGCGCCGTTTTGGCCTGATCAAGCGACGCTGCGGAGGTAAATCCCTGCTGCTGCAGATCGAGCGCCCGGCGCGAGTCAAGCTGACGTTGCTTCAGCTCAGCCTGGTCAACCAGCAGTGTGCGGCCGGCCGTATACAGGTTTTGACTCGCAGACTCGAGTTGCCGCTGCTGCACAGCCAGGTTGGCTTCAGCGATCGCCATCTGCTGGCGATAGTCGGTTGCATCGACGACGGCGAGCACGGTCCCCTTGCGCACCCACTGGCCTTCATTGAACGGCAGCTCGGTGATGCGCGACTGTACGGTCTTGAAGCTGAGCACGCTCTCGTGCGCTTCGATGTTGCCGGAAAGCAGCAAGACATTGGCATCGTCTGTGGTATGCCAGAACGCCAGTAACGGTGTGCGGAACGCGGTCACGGCCAGCACCGCCAGTACCGCCACGACCGCCAGGATGATTCGGTTTCTTGAGGTCATAGCGAAACGAATGGCACCGAACGGCACCCGCAGATGGTGCCCCTGACGTTCATTGTGTCAATGGATTGGGTCATCGCCGTTCCCTCTGCAGTGGTGATCTGCCAATGCTAAAAACGATCAGTGGAGAAGTCCGGAGCGGGCTTCCGATGGACTCAATGTAGCCCCGCTCGGGCACAGCGAGTTGATAAAAAACAAAGAAGACATGCGCCCGTGCCGCGTGATGACTGAGTCGTATGCCAGCCAACTGGAGCTCAGGCTTTCCGCTATGTCAATCGTCGATGAGAGCGGGTACTCGGCAACACGAATCTGATCGACCGTCTGGGGGCGGAAGCGGCCGGTGAATAACTCAGGCCGCAGGCGTATTGGGAATGGCCGCGTACCGGTTTTTTCATGCTTGCCGGGAGGCTCAATGGAGCAGAGCAATGATCCGCCATGTATGTGTATCTAAAGACCACCCAATTTTCCGAATTCAGGTTGAATTCACGCAAGTCTGCTTATTCGGGAAAAGTCCTGTTTTCGTACTTTTTTCGTACAGACAACAAAAAAGGACTTGGCATTTCTGCCAAGTCCTTGATTTATAACGCTTATTTGGTGGGCGATGCAAGTTTCGAACTTGCGACCCCTGCAGTGTGAATGCAGTGCTCTACCCCTGAGCTAATCGCCCTGAATTCGTTTCAGGAAAGCCTTGGATTATGCCATATTCTCAGGCGGACAAACGCCACACCGTTTTGCTGCCACTGGCTTTATCAATCTGCTTGAGAACATCGTCATGGGCGGCAATCTCCTGATCGTTGGCGGCCAGCACCGGCAGATCAATGACACGCAAGTCAATCTGCACAATGCTGGGTCCGGAATTTTCAGAAGACCCGACATCGATCAGCAGCGCGTCTTGCCCGCGTGTCAGGTTGATGTACACGTCGGCCAGCAGCTCGGCATCCAGCAGGGCACCGTGCAGGGTGCGCCCTGAATTGTCAACACCGAGACGGTCGCACAATGCATTCAGTGAATTGCGCTTGCCAGGGAACATTTCCTTGGCCATGACCAAGGTGTCGGTCACACTGGCTACATATTCCTTGAACAAGGGGCGGCCAATCAACTCGAGTTCCTTGTTCAGAAACCCGACGTCAAACGCCGCGTTGTGGATGATGATTTCGGCGTCCTGCAAGTACTCCAGAAGATCATCTGCCACGGCCTCGAACTTGGGCTTGTCCTTCAGGAACTCACTGGTAATGCCATGCACCTTGAGCGCCTCTTCATGGCTGTCGCGCCCGGGATTCAGATAGAAGTGCTTATTGTTGCCGGTCAGTTTTCGGTTGAACAACTCAACACAGCCAATTTCAATAACACGGTCGCCGTTGTCGGCGGACAAGCCGGTGGTTTCGGTATCAAGAAAAATTTGACGCATAAAAATTTTGACGCAGAGGACGAGTGACTGTCAGTGGGCTTCTTTGGCGTGATTGATCGAATATTTGGGTATCTCCACCACCACATCTTTTTGCGCCAGAATGGCCTGGCAGCTCAAACGCGAATGGGGCTCCAGACCCCAGGCACGGTCCAGCAGATCATCTTCATTTTCATCCGATTCGTTGAGCGATTCGAACCCTTCTCGCACGATAACGTGGCAGGTCGTGCAGGCACAACTCATCTCACAGGCATGTTCGATGTTGATATGGTTGTCCAGCAAGGCCTCGCAAATCGAGGTGCCGGCCGGTGCCGAAATTTCGGCGCCCTGCGGACAGTACTCGGGATGCGGCAATATTTTGATGATGGGCATGTGTATTTCCGGTGGATCGGGTTCAGACCGTCTCGATGTTTTTTCCGGCCAGCGCTTTTTGAATGCCCCGATTCATCCGCATGGCGGCGAACGCCTCGGTGCCTTTGCCAAGCGCCTGCGTGGCGGCCTCAATCAGGGCGGCATCCTCCAGCGGCCGTGCGGCGCGCACCGCAGCCATCAGGGTATCAATATCGGCACGATCAGCGTCAGACAGTAAATCACCGTCGGCAGCCAGCGCGCTCAGGGTCGCCAGCAGCATGCGATCACCATCGACACGGGCCTCAACCTGCGCACGGGCTTTCATGTCTGCCTCGGCGGTGGTGAAGCTGTCTTGCAACATCCTGGCAATTTGATCATCGAGCAGACCATACGAAGGCTTGACGTCAATCCGGGCTTCGACACCACTGATCTGCTCTTTGGCGCTGACATTCAACAAGCCATCGGCGTCCACGGTGAAGGTGACACGGATGCGCGCGGCACCGGCGGCCATCGGTGGAATGCCGCGCAACTCAAACCGCGCCAGACTGCGACAGTCCGACACCAGATCACGCTCGCCCTGCACCACGTGCAGCGCCAACGCCGTTTGACCATCTTGGTAGGTCGTGAAGTCCTGCGCCTTGGCGGTCGGAATGGTTTCGTTGCGCGGCACGATGCGTTCCACCAAGCCACCCATGGTCTCAATCCCGAGCGACAGGGGAATCACGTCCAGCAGCAGTAAATCACCCGCCGTGTTGTTGCCCGCCAGCTGGTTGGCCTGAATCGCGGCGCCGAGCGCCACGACTTCATCCGGGTTAAGGTTGGTCAGCGGCGCACGGCCAAACAGGGCTGCAACGGCCCGCTGTATTTGCGGCATGCGGGTGGAGCCACCCACCATGACCACGCCCTTGACTTCATCCACCGACAGCTTGGCATCGCGCAAGGCGTTGCGTACAGCCGCGATAGTTCTGGCGGTCAGACTACTGGTGATCGCTTCAAACTGCTCAACATTTACATCAAATACGACTGTAGCCCCCGTCAATAATGCGTGAAAAGCTATTGATTTAGTAGCAGAAAGTGCTTCCTTGCAGGCACGGGCCGCGACCTTGACGGCCGCCTTGTCGGAGGGGTTCAGTGCCTGTGCACCGGTCTGTGCCAGGACCCAATCGGCCAGCGCATGGTCGTAGTCATCGCCACCCAGCGCCGAGTCACCACCGGTGGCGACCACTTCAAAAACACCTTTTGTGAGTCGCAAAATGGAGATGTCAAAGGTGCCACCACCCAGGTCGTAGATGGCATAAACCCCTTCGCTGGCGTTGTCCAGCCCGAAAGCAATCGCCGCAGCGGTGGGTTCGTTGATGAGGCGCAGCACGTTCAGGCCCGCCAGTTGCGCGGCGTCTTTGGTGGCTTGGCGCTGCGCGTCATCAAAATAAGCAGGTACCGTGATCACGGCGCCAAAGAGATCGTCGCCAAAGGTATCTTCCGCGCGGTAGCGCAAGGTGGCAAGAATATCAGCGCTCACCTCGACCGGCGATTTTTCACCCTGCACGGTTTGCAGCCCGAGCATGCCCGGATGGTCGACAAAACGGTACGGCAGCTTGTCATGCCCGGCGACATCCTTGACGCTACGGCCCATGAAGCGCTTGACCGAGGCGATGGTGTTTTCAGGATCCAGCGCGAGTGCCGACTGGGCCTCAAAACCGATTTGACGGCCGCCGCCTTCGACGTAACGGACGACCGACGGCAAAATGATACGACCCTGCGCGTCAGGCAGGCATTCGGCCACGCCGTGGCGCACGGAGGCGACCAGTGAATGGGTGGTACCCAGATCAATGCCCACCGCCACGCGTCGCTGGTGCGGATTGGGAGACTGACCGGGTTCGGAGATTTGTAGAAGCGCCATGATTATTTTTTTGAAATCGAGGCGCTATTGTCCCCGGTCTGCAGTGTCCATTTGGTCGAGGCGGGCTTCAACATCATTGGCGAAGCGCTCGATGAACATCAGCGCCCTCACCTGCTGCACTGCCAGTTTGTAGTCTTGCTGCACGTCCAGTAGTTGGCCGCATTGTTGCAGTGCCTCGCGCCGGGCCGCCGTGACCTGCGCCCCTAGATCATCCAGATCAGCGGCACTGCGAGCCTCGTCCAATGCCTCGCGCCATTCCATTTGTTGCATCAGGAACGCCGTCGGCATGGCCGTGTTGTTCTCGGCATTGACCGGGGCGGCGTGCAACTCACACAGATAGGCCGCTCGTTTGAGCGGATCTTTCAGCCGCTGGTAAGCCTCATTGATGCGCACCGACCACTGCATCGCCACGCGCTGCGCGCTAGCGCCTTGGGCGGCAAACTTGTCGGGATGCGCCTTACGCTGAAGATCTTTCCAGCGCGTATCGATGGCTGCGCGATCCTGCGCAAATTGGGGAACCAGGCCGAACAGCTCGAAATCGCTGGACTGGAGATTCATACTCGAAACGACTCGCCGCAACCGCAGCGATCACGTTCTTTTGGATTATTGAACTTGAAGCCTTCATTCAGGCCTTCCCGGACAAAATCCAGCTCAGTGCCATCGAGATAGGCAAAACTTTTCGGTTCAACCAGCACTTTGACCCCATGGCCTTCAAACACCATGTCTTCAGGCTCAATCTCGTCCACATACTCAAGTTTGTAAGCCAGGCCCGAGCAGCCGGTAGTCTTGACGCCCAAACGCACGCCCACACCCTTGCCACGTTTGGCAAGATAACGGGTCACGTGCCGGGCAGCGGCTTCTGTCAGCGTAACGGCCATAATTTATTCTTAATCAGTTGAGGACAGAGCTTGTTCGCTTCGCATAACGGCGGTCTGTCCGGCAAAGTTTCAGGATGCGGTCTGTCCCGCAAATTCCAAAATGTGTTTTTGCTTGTAGTCATTCACTGCCGCCTTGATGGCGTCTTCCGCCAGGATGGAGCAGTGAATTTTGACCGGTGGCAAGGCCAGCTCTTCGGCAATCTCGCTGTTTTTCAGGGCAGCGGCCTGGTCCAGCGTCTTGCCCTTGACCCATTCTGTCACCAGGGACGACGAGGCAATGGCCGAGCCACAACCGTAGGTTTTAAAGCGCGCGTCTTCAATCACGCCGGTTAGCGGATTGACCTTGATCTGCAACTTCATGACGTCACCGCAGGCCGGGGCACCCACCATGCCGGTGCCGACAGATTCGTCACCCTTGTCAAACGAGCCGACGTTGCGGGGGTTTTCGTAGTGGTCAACGACCTTTTCAGAATATGCCATTTTGTTTCTCCTTTAATGGGCAGCCCATTGGATGGTGCTGATATCAATGCCTTCTTTGTACATATCCCATAGCGGACTCAAATCACGCAGTTTGGCGACGTTGACTTTGATGGTGTCAATCGCGTAGTCAATTTCTGCTTCGGTGGTGAAGCGGCCGATCGTCATGCGCAGGCTGCTGTGCGCCAGTTCATCGCTGCGACCCAAGGCGCGCAGCACATAGCTGGGCTCCAGGCTGGCCGATGTGCAGGCCGAGCCGCTGGACACGGCCAACCCCTTGATTCCCATCATCAAAGACTCGCCTTCCACGTAGTTGAAGCTCATATTCAGGTTATGCGGCACACGCTTGTCAAGGTGGCCGTTGATGAACACCTGCTCGACGTCTTTGAGACCCGCCAGCATGCGGTCATGCAGCGCGCGAATTCGCACGTTCTCGCCCGCCATCTCGTCTTTGGCAATACGGTAAGCCTCGCCCATGCCGACGATCTGGTGCGTAGGCAGGGTGCCGGAACGCATACCCCGCTCATGGCCACCACCGTGCATTTGCGCCTCGATGCGCACCCGCGGCTTGCGACGGACAAACAGGGCGCCGATGCCTTTGGGACCATAGGTCTTGTGGGCGGTCAGGCTCATCAGGTCAACCGGCAACTGGCTCAGGTCAATATCCACCCGCCCCGTCGCTTGCGCGGCATCGACATGGAAAACAATGCCTTTTTCCCGGCAGATCGTGCCGATGGCGGCAATGTCCTGGATCACACCAATTTCGTTATTGACGAACATCACGCTGGCCAAAATGGTGTCCGGACGAATCGCGGCCTTGAAGACTTCCATATCGAGCAGCCCATCTGGCTGCACATCCAGGTAGGTCACCTCAAAGCCCTGGCGCTCCAGTTCGCGGCAGGTGTCCAACACCGCTTTGTGCTCGGTCTTGACGGTGATGATGTGCTTGCCTTTGGTTTTGTAAAAGCCAGCCGCGCCTTTGAGCGCCAGATTATTGGACTCGGTCGCCCCGGAGGTCCAGACAATTTCGCGCGGGTCGGCATCCACCAGCGCGGCCACCTGCTCGCGGGCTTTTTCAACCGCGGCTTCGGCTTCCCAGCCCCAGGCATGGCTGCGGGAAGCCGGATTGCCAAAGTGCTGGCGCAACCAGGGAATCATGGCATCCACCACCCGCTCATCGCAGGGGGTGGTGGCGCTGTAGTCCATGTAAATTGGAAAATGGGGAGTTGTATCCATCACGGGCTCGCTGCTACTGTTTATTTGAAAAAGAAACGGTTTTATATTTTGGAAAACGCATTGCCCAGTGCAAAAACCGAATTCGGCACGTTCATACGGACCGGTTTGACCGCCGGCATGCTGGAAATAGCCCGCTTGAGCGTAGGCTTGTCCTCAATCTGCAGGCCTTTGGCCAACTGCTCGTCCACCAGTTTTTGCAAGGTCACGGACTCCAGAAATTCAACCATCCGCGTGTTCAGTGAGGTCCACAGATCGTGCGTCATGCAGCGGGCGCCCTCACCCAAACAATTTTCCTTGCCGCCGCACTGTGTGGCGTCAATCGGTTCGTCAACCGAGGTAATGATTTCTGCCACGGTGATCTCAGCCGGGCTGCGCGCCAGGGTGTAGCCGCCGCCAGGGCCACGGGTGGATTCGACCAACTCGTGCCGACGCAACTTGCCAAACAACTGCTCCAGATAGGAGAGGGAAATTTGCTGGCGCTGGCTGATGGCGGCCAAAGTCACCGGGCCGTTGCTCTGACGCAGACCCAGATCAATCATCGCGGTGACCGCAAAACGGCCTTTGGTAGTGAGACGCATCGCATGCTCCTTCAGTCGTGTTTGGTTGACTAACTAGGTCAAGTATAGCAAGAAACCTAGCAATTTGCTCGGGTAACTAGACTACTCAGTCACATCTACGAACTTTTCACGCCAGTTGAAATAACAAGCAGATTATCGCTACCCGACGCACCAAAGGCCTGCTCCTTCAAGATGCCCAGTTGATCGCGTACCCGGGCCGCTTTTTCGAACTCCAGGTTGCGCGCGTGTTCCAGCATCAGTTTCTCCAGCCGCTTGATTTCACGGGAAATATCTTTCTCGCTCATGTCCTCCACCTGCGCCCGCTGCATGGCATCGCGTTCCAGTTTTTCGGCCTCTTTGCCGGCCTTTTCGCTGTAAACCCCATCAATCAGGTCTTTGACCTGTTTGACGATTGAGCGCGGTGTGATGCCATGCGCCAGGTTGTGCGCCACCTGTGTCTCGCGCCGGCGCTCGGTCTCGCCAATCGCCTTTTTCATTGATTCAGTCACCTTGTCGGCATACAAAATCGCCCGGCCATGCAGATTGCGCGCGGCCCGGCCAATGGTCTGGATCAGCGAACGCTCGGAGCGCAAAAAACCCTCCTTGTCGGCGTCCAGAATCGCCACCAGCGACACCTCGGGAATGTCCAATCCCTCACGCAGCAAATTAATGCCCACCAGCACGTCGAAGGTACCCAGGCGCAGGTCGCGCAAAATTTCCACCCGCTCGACGGTATCCACATCGCTGTGCAGGTAGCGCACCTTGACGCCGTTGTCACTCAAATAGTCGGTCAGCTGCTCGGCCATGCGCTTGGTCAGCGTGGTGATCAGCACCCGCTCGTGCTTTTCAACCCGGATGCGGATTTCCTGCAGCACGTCGTCCACCTGGTTGGTGGCCGGGCGTACCTCCACTTCAGGATCGACCAGGCCGGTGGGGCGCACCAGTTGTTCCACCACTTGACCGGAATGGTCTTTTTCCCACTGACCGGGCGTGGCCGACACGAAGATGGCCTGGCGCATCTTGGTCTCGAATTCCTCAAACTTGAGCGGCCGGTTGTCCAGTGCGCTGGGCAGACGAAAGCCGTACTCCACCAGCGTGGTCTTGCGCGAGCGGTCGCCGTTGTACATACCGCCAAACTGGCCGATCAGCACATGGCTTTCGTCCAGAAACATCATCGCGTCCTTCGGCAGGTAGTCAGTCAGGGTGGCGGGCGGCGAGCCGGGGGCGGCACCGCTGAGGTGGCGCGTGTAATTCTCGATGCCTTTGCAATGCCCGACCTCAACGAGCATTTCGAGATCGAAGCGGGTGCGCTGCTCCAGCCGCTGGGCTTCGACCAGCTTGCCCTGGCTCACGAATTCCTTCACCCGGTCCGACAGTTCCACCTTGATGGTCTCCACTGCGGCCAACACCTGGTCGCGTGGTGTCACGTAATGGCTGCTCGGGTAGACGGTGAAGCGCGGGATTTTCTGCCGGATGCGCCCGGTGAGCGGGTCGAATAGTTGCAGCGACTCGATCTCGTCGTCAAACAGCTCAATCCGGATCGCCATTTCGCTGTGCTCGGCCGGAAACACGTCAATCGTGTCGCCGCGCACCCGGAACTTGCCGCGCGAAAAGTCGGCGTCGTTGCGCTGGTACTGCATGCGCACCAGCTGGGCAATCACGTCGCGCTGGCCCAGCTTGTCGCCGGCGCGCAGCGTCATCACCATCTGGTGGTAAGCCTCGGGCTGGCCGATACCGTAGATGGCCGACACCGTGGCCACGATCACCACGTCGCGCCGCTCCAGCACGCTCTTGGTACACGACAAGCGCATCTGCTCAATGTGCTCATTGATGGCCGAGTCCTTCTCGATGAACAGGTCGCGCTGCGGCACATAGGCCTCGGGCTGGTAGTAGTCGTAGTAGCTGACGAAATACTCCACCGCGTTTTTCGGGAAAAACTCGCGGAATTCGCTGTAAAGCTGCGCCGCCAGCGTCTTGTTGGGTGCAAACACGATGGCCGGGCGGCCCAGGCGGGCAATCACGTTGGCCATGGTGAAGGTCTTGCCCGAGCCGGTGACGCCCAGCAGGGTCTGGAACACCTCGCCGTCATTGACCCCTTCGACCAGCTTGTTGATAGCTTCGGGCTGGTCGCCGGCGGGCGGATAGGGCTGGTACAGCTCGAACGGCGAATCGGGAAAGCGCACAAACGTGCCGCTGCGGACCTGATCGGCATCGGTAGAAGGTGCAAGAGCAATCGGGGTGGGTGCGGGCATAACGAGGCGATTCAAAGTGCGGGACAGATGGGGGGAGAAAGTGCGGAATTAAAGGGCATGTTATCCATTTGCGCCAGCATCTCCACTGAGCGTGCGCTTTGAGGAGGCGCGGCCGGTAAAATACTTTGCAACATAGCGGCGGACCGCTATTTTCGTTTTTTCTCGGACTTCTCTTCACAGGACTCTTACATGTCACTCTTTTCCGCGGTCGAAATGGCCCCACGCGATCCGATTCTGGGTTTGAACGAACAATTCAATGCCGACACCAATCCCGCCAAAGTGAACCTGGGCGTGGGTGTGTACTACGACGACAACGGCAAACTTCCCCTGCTGGCCTGCGTACAAGCGGCTGAAAAGGCGATGATGGAAGCGCCCAAAGCGCGTGGCTACCTGCCTATCGATGGTATTGCGGCTTATGACGCTGCTGTCAAAGTCCTGGTGTTTGGCGCCGACAGCGCGCCGGTCAAGGCCGGCCGCGTGGCCACGGTGCAAGCTATTGGCGGCACCGGTGGCCTCAAAATTGGCGCCGACTTCCTCAAAAAACTCAACCCTGGCGCCAAAGTGTTGATCAGCGACCCGAGCTGGGAAAACCACCGTGCGCTATTTACCAGCGCCGGGTTCACGGTAGAGTCTTACCGTTACTACGACGCCGCCAAGCGCGGGGTGGACTTCGAGGGCATGTTGGCCGACCTCCATGCTGCCACCCCCGGCACCGTGGTGGTGCTGCACGCCTGCTGCCACAACCCCACCGGCTACGACATCACGCCCGCCCAGTGGGATCAGGTGGTCGCCGTCGTCAAGGCCAACAACCTGGTGCCGTTCCTCGACATGGCCTACCAGGGCTTTGGCTACGGCCTGACCGAAGATGGCGCTGCGGTGCAAAAGTTTGTGGCATCCGGCCTGACCTTTTTCGTCTCCACCAGTTTCAGCAAGAGTTTCAGCCTGTACGGCGAGCGCGTCGGTGCCCTGAGCGTCTTGTGCGAGTACAAGGACGAGGCCGAGCGGGTTTTGAGTCAGCTCAAGATCGTGATCCGCACCAACTACAGCAACCCGCCCACCCACGGTGGCGCGATTGTGGCCGCCGTGCTGGGCAACCCCGAGCTGCGCGCGCTGTGGGAAAAAGAACTGGGCGAGATGCGCGTGCGCATCAAGGCCATGCGCCAGAAACTGGTGGACGGCCTCAAGGCCGCCGGCGTCAAGCAGGACATGAGCTTCATCACCAGCCAGATCGGCATGTTCAGCTACTCGGGCCTGACCAAAGACCAGATGGTGCGCCTGCGCAGCGAATTTGGTGTCTACGGCACCGATACCGGGCGCATGTGCGTGGCGGCGCTTAACAGCAAGAACATCGACTACGTGTGTGCGTCGATTGCCAAAGTCGTCTCTTAATCCGTTGGGGACAGGGCTGGCTCGCTTCGTGTAGCGGCGGTCTGTCTCACAAAGCCTCCTGAAAATTAAGATCAAATAGCTGTCTAGCCCCCGTGAAACGGGCGCAAGCAGCTATTTTTTTTGTAGCAAATCGAGCATCGTCGCATGAAGTCACTCAACATCATCGGTTGCGGGCGCGTCGGCCGCACTCTGGCGCGGCTGTGGCATGACAGTGGCAGCTACCGGGTGCAGGATGTGCTGACGCGCTCTGAGGAATCAGCGGGCGACGCCATCGGCTTCATCGGTGGCGGTCACGCGGCGACAGCTCTGACGGACATGCGCGCGGCGGATGTCTGGATGCTGGCCGTGCCCGACCGACAGATCGCAGCCGTGGCTTTGACTTTGGCACAAACTGCCAAGGCGGGCCCGCCGGCCATCGCCTTTCACTGCAGCGGCGCATTGGCCTCTAGCGAACTCGATCCGTTAAGCGCCTTGGGCTGGCACGTGGCCAGCGCGCACTGCCTGTTGAGCTTTGCCAGCCCTGACGCCGCACTGCAGCAATTCGCCGGTAGCCCCTGTGCGCTGGAAGGCGAGTCAACGGCTCTGGCAGAACTTGAGTCATCATTCGCCAAAATTGGCGCGCACTGCTTCCCCCTGAACGCCGAGCACAAGTTGCTCTACCACGCGGGTGCTGTGTTTGCGACCAATTTTCTGCCGGTACTGCAAGCTGTCGCCAGGCAGTTATGGATTGAGAGCGGCGTACCGGTAGAGGTAGCGGCCCATCTCAACGCCACTTTGCTGAAAAACGCGGTGGACAATATCCTGACCTTGGGCCCCGCCGGAGCCCTGACCGGCCCCGCAGCGCGCGGTGATCTGGCGCTGGTCAAGCGGCAAGGCGAAGCCGTGATGGCCTGGAATGCCACTGCGGGCGAGGCCTACGAGGCCTTGAGCCAGCTAGCGGCCAAGCTGGCTGAAACCGGTGATCAAGCCCACACCACGGAACGCATCGAGATCGACGCCGCCTGAAAGCTGGCATTGAAAAACTGCGGCGCCTCGCTGGCATCAACGGCCCCGGCGGCATACAACAGGGGCAAAAAATGGTCGTGCGTGGGATGGGACTGTTGCGCCACAGCCCCGAGCTTCTGGAAATCCTGCAGGGCGGCGAGATTGCCATTCTGTAAAAAGCCGGCAATGGTTTGGTCGAATTCAAGCGCCCAGTCATACGCCTGATTGGAGGCGGCGCTCCGCTGCATGGTGCGCAGGTTATGCACGATGTTGCCACTGCCGACAATCAGCACGCCATGCTCGCGCAAGGCCTTGAGCTGCTGGCCCAGCGCGTAATGCTCTGCCGGCGGGCGACTGTAGTCCATGCTGAGTTGAATCACCGGAATATCCGCTTGCGGAAACATCGGCTTGAGGACGGCCCAAGCGCCATGGTCAAGGCCCCACTCTTGCAAATCCAGTGCCAAGGGCTTGGCGCTACCCGGCTGATGTACGCGCTGGCTGATTTCCTGTGCGGCTTGAGGAAAACCCGGCGCCGGGTATTGCTGATCGAAAAGCGCTTGCGGGAAGCCCCCGAAATCATGAATCGTTTTGGGCCGGGCCATGGCGGTCAGCCACCAACCCGGTGTCAGCCAGTGGGCAGAAATACACAAAATGAGTTGCGGAGTGGGCCACTTCACGCCAAATTCGCCGCCCAGGGCCTGCCAGCTGCGACGGTACTCGTTGTCTTCAATCGCATTCATGGGGCTGCCATGACCCAGAAAAAGAACCGGCATTCTGGCCGTTTTTTTCAATGATTTGAGTGAATCAAAGGCGCTAACATTTGAAATTTCGTTCATCAAGACTCCAAAAATGCCACAAAAACAGCATTGACAACCATGTTCGGCGATCCATGGTAATTTGCATAGAGTCAGCTATGAGCTTAACCCGCCTGACCACTTAAGGTTCCTGACTTCTGCAGGCACCAAGGTGACAGATGACGCAGGTTATTGGTGTTTCTACTCCAACGCAATGTCATCCAGACCTGTTATGCTGCACTGCACCATTTCCTGAAAGAGAATTCACCGTGCTCTACCAACTCTACGAAACCCGACGTTCCCTGATGGAGCCATTCACCGATCTGGCTCTGACTGCTGCCAAGGTCTACGGCAATCCCCTGTCAATGCTGGGGCAGAACCCGTTTGCGCAGCGCATTTCAGCGGGCTACGACTTGATGCACCGCTTGGGTAAAGATTACGAAAAGCCGGTATTTGGTCTGCGCACCATCGATGTCGACGGGGTAGGCATCGCCATCCATGAACGCGTTGAAATCGACAAGCCATTTTGTGAATTGCGCCGTTTCAAACGCTTCAGCGATGATCCGGCCACCTTGGCCAAACTCAAGGGTCAACCCGCGGTGCTGATCGTGGCCCCCTTGTCTGGCCACTATGCGACGCTCTTGCGCGATACGGTCAAGACCATGCTCAAAGACCACAAGGTCTACATCACCGACTGGAAAAATGCGCGCCTGATTCCCCTGTCCGAAGGTGAATTCCATCTGGATGACTATGTGAACTATGTGCAGGAGTTCATTCGCCACCTGCAGGGCATTTACGGCAATTGCCATGTGGTCAGCGTGTGTCAGCCCACCGTACCGGTACTGGCCGCCGTCTCACTGATGGCCACGCGTGGCGAATTGACGCCTTTGACCATGACCATGATGGGCGGTCCGATTGATGCCAGGAAATCTCCCACGGCGGTCAACAACCTGGCCATGAACAAGAGCTACGAATGGTTTGAGAACAACGTGATTTACCGCGTCCCCACCAGTTTCGCGGGCGCCGGACGGCGTGTCTACCCCGGCTTCCTGCAGCACTCCGGCTTTGTGGCCATGAACCCCAGCAACCACGCCAAGAGCCATTACGACTACTTCAAAGACCTGATCAAGGGCGACGATGCGAGCACCGAAGCGCACCGCAAGTTCTATGACGAGTACAACGCCGTGCTGGACATGGACGCCGACTACTACCTGGATACGATCAAGGTGGTGTTTCAGGAGTTCAGTCTGGTGAACGGCACGTGGGATGTGAAAGGCGTTGACGGCAAAATGGAACGCGTGCGCCCGCAGGACATCACCACCACGGCCCTCTTCTCTGTGGAAGGCGAGCTGGACGACATCTCCGGCTCCGGCCAGACCGAAGCCGTCCACAGCATCTGCAGTGGAGTTCTCGCCTCGGAGCAAAAACATCTGGAAGTAAAAGGTGCCGGACACTATGGCATCTTTGCCGGCCGCCGCTGGCGTGACGTGGTGTACCCGGAAGTTAAATCATTCATCCTCAGCCACCAGCCGGTAGCGAAATCGGCCAAGGCGCCGATCACCGACGTAAAAACAGCTGCATCCCCCGTAAAACGGACGTCAACAGCTACTAAAACTGTAGCAAAAAAGGTTGCTGGCAAAAAGTGATGACTGCGCTGGTCGCCAAGATCCTTGCGGTGCTGCCCCAAACGCAGTGCACCCGCTGCGGCTACCCGGACTGCGCGGCCTACGCGCAGTCCATCGCCTTGGGCACGGCGGGCATTAACCAGTGCCCGCCCGGCGGTGCGCAAGGTATTGAATGGCTGGCAGCCATCACGGGCCAGCCCATCGAGGGGCTGAACCCGGCCCATGGTGTCGAGGGTCCGCGCAGCGTCGCCTTCATTGATGAAGATTGGTGTATCGGCTGCACCCTGTGCATCAAGGCCTGCCCGACCGACGCGATCATGGGCAGCAACAAGCTGATGCACACCGTGATTGAGGCCTACTGCACTGGCTGCGAGCTGTGCCTTCCGGTTTGCCCGGTCGATTGCATTGAACTTGAAAACGTGACGGGTGCAGCAACCGGCTGGGCTGCGTGGTCGCGCCCACAGGCCGAACTGGCCCACAATCGCTATGAATTTCATAGCTACCGACGCAGTCGTGACGTGGGCGATAACGATAAAAGGCTTGAAGAAAAAGCACTGCTCAAACTGTCAGATCTACCCAGCCATTCACTGCACACCGACCCCGTCGTATTGGACAAAAAACGGGCCGTGATTGAAGCGGCGCTGGCGCGTGCCCGCGCCAAGCGTGGCTCCGGCAGAAGCGCCAGCTAGGCCCGCCCGCATTAGCTAGCTGATCACCAGGTTTTTGTAAACGCCACAGCCGACGAACAGATCGTCCACCTGCTGCACAAAAGACATTTTGCTTTGCACGCGTCCGGTCGTCGGATTGGTGATGTCGTATTCGACCCAACCCGGCTCAATGCTGGCTTGCGTGATGATGGAATCAAGCAAGCCGTCACCGTCGATACCCGCGATATCCTGCACCCGGCTGCCGACCTTGGCCGGGTTACCACCAAACGCCAGATAAGTGCCATTAAGGTCCAGCACAAAGACATACATGTCGCGGTCGTGAAACCCTTGTACCGGATCGGTCACGTCACGCAAAAACGAACCCCGAGAGGCGCTGCGCCGGCGCAGCGCCAGAGCTTGGTCAACCAGTTCTATCGCCTCTTCCGCAGAGCCCTGCTGCAGCTTGAATATGGCAACGGCCTCCACCAGCGTGGAGGCCCGGCCTTCCAGATTGGTCGCTTGCGTCACCGCGTGCTCAACCATCTGGGCATTGCGCTGCGTGATTTCGTCGAGCTGGCGCACCGCCGTTGTGATTTCGGTCAGCCCCGCGCTTTGTTCTGCGCTGGAAGTCGATATCTGCGACATATTGGCCGCCACATCACGTATGCCCGACACAATCTGCGCGTTGTTGCTGCCCGCCGTCCGGATCTTCTGGACGCTGGACGCCACCTGCGCCGACGATGCCCCGATGAGTTGCCGGATCTCTTTGGCCGACTCGGCTGAACGCTGGGCCAAAGATCTCACCTCGCTGGCAACGACGGCAAAGCCACGACCGGACTCCCCTGCCCGGGCCGCCTCCACGGCCGCATTAAGCGCCAGGATATTGGTCTGAAAAGCCAGCCCGTCAATCACACTGACAATCTCATCCATGCGCTTGGCGCTGCCCTGGATGGCTTCAACCGACGCGATCGCCTCGGCCATGGTGGACGCCCCCTGATCGGCCACATCCCGCACGCTGGCGGCCTGAGCGTTAGCTTGGGCTGCGGTCTGCGCGTTGTCCTGCACGGTGGACGACAACTGCTCCACACTGGCCGCCGTTTGTTCCAGATTGGCCGCCTGTTGCTCGGTCCGCTCTGACAACTCACGATTCCCCGCCGCCAGACTTTTACCAGAATACGCGACGAAAGCGGCATTACTGCGCACATTGGCCACCATCGCAGACACCGTAGCGCCAATTTTGCTGGTTGAGGACAGCAGACCGGCAAGTTCATCCTGACCCCGAGCCACCAGGCTCAAGCGCAAATCGCCCCGTACGATCTTGTCCATGGCCTGCGTCACCTGCCCCAAATCCTGGGCAAAGCTCTGGTAAAAAACCAGCAGAAAATACACAGACAACACCACGCACACGCCGCTCAACCACGCCAGCAACGTTGCGCCAGATCCAGTCGGCCCAGTCAGGAAATATTGGATCAACATCACGACCGGCGGTGTCATCAAAACGACCGCCAACAGCAGGAGCTTGGCGGCAAGACGCAGGTGCCGCATCAGCCACAAACCAGGCGAAAAGAGTCTTCCAAAAATCATGGGGCATGTCTCGCTAATAGTTTTAATTAACCGGCCGTTGTACAGCAAGCGTCCAACGGCAACCTGACGAATTCATTCTACTTTCGAAACATCACACACAAGCCGCTTATCGGCAGGTCAGACAGACCCTCCAGCAAGCTGGCAAAATGCGACAACAACTTCCGCCGGGGCTTGCACCAACTCAATTAACACCCCCTCGCCACTGACAGGGAATTCGTCATTTGACTTGGGGTGCAAAAAACAGATGTCGAACCCGGCAGCGCCCTTACGGATGCCACCCGGGGCAAATCGCACGCCCTTGGCCGTGAGCCACGCCACCGCGCGGGGCAGATCGTCGATCCACAGGCCGACGTGATTGAGGGGCGTGGTGTGCACCGCTGGTTTTTTGTCCGGGTCCAGCGGCTGCATCAGGTCGACTTCGACCTTGAAGGGACCGCTCCCCATGGCGCAGATGTCTTCATCCACATTTTCGCGCTCACTGCGAAAGGTGCCGGTCACTTCCAGGCCCAGCATATCGACCCAGAGCTTCTGCAAACGGGTTTTGTCAGGACCGCCGATGGCGATTTGCTGGATGCCCAGCACTTTGAATGGGCGGGTCATTTTTATACAAACTCCACAATCACCTGGTCCACGGTCAGCGATTCGCCCTTGTTCGCCACAATCGACTTGACCACGCCGTCGGCCGCCGCAAACAGCACGTTTTCCATCTTCATGGCCTCGATCACGGCCACACGCTCACCGGCCTGCACTTTCTGACCCGGCTGCACCGCCACTTCAACCAGCAGCCCCGGCATGGGTGACAGCACAAAACGGCTCATGTCAGCCGGCGCCTTGTAGGGCATCAGGGCGTGGAGCTGGGCAGCACGCTTGGAGAGCACCAGTGTGTCAATCTGGGTACCGTTGTGCGAGACCCGGATCGCCAGCGGGTTCTTGCCCGCGAGACTGCCGCGCTCAACCTGCGCCGTGAATGGCGCACCATTGCAGGTGCCGCTGATACGCACTTCACCCAAGCGGTAGTTGCTACATATTTTGTAGCTTCTTGCGCCCACTGTGATTGAGCTGGAGCCGGTTTTTTCTTCAAAATCCGTCACCGATACCGGCGTTGGCGTGGAGCTGCCCTGCTGGCCCAAGGTGACAACGACGAAGTCCTCACCCACCGCCACTTCGTGGCCTTCCATCTGCCCGCTAATATTTGAGGCCCGGTTGCGGTACTTGCGGTTGACAAAAGCGGCCAGCGCAATCAGCAGGTCGGCGTCGTCATGTGGCACGTCTTCAGCCCGAAACCCTTGTGAGTAGTTCTCGGCAATGAAACCGGTATTGAAGTCACCCGCGACAAATTTGGGATGCGCCAGCAACGCAGCCTGAAAAGGGATATTGCTGCTGATGCCACGAATCACAAAACCATTGAGTGCTTCGCGCATCTTGGCAATCGCATCGAGCCGGTCTTTGCCATGCACGATCAGCTTGCCGATCATCGAGTCGTAATACATCGGAATCTCGCCACCGTCCTGCACGCCGGTATCGACCCGAACGCCGTACCACTGGTTGATATCGGCGGCAAACATAGTCTCAGTCGGTGGCTGAAAGCGCACCAGACGACCGGTGGAGGGCAGGAAATTGCGGAACGGGTCTTCGGCATTGATACGGCATTCAATCGCCCAACCATCACGCTTGACCTCCGCCTGGGTCAGCGGCAGTTTCTCGCCGGCGGCGACGCGGATCATCAGCTCCACCAGATCGAGACCGGTAATGCACTCGGTCACCGGGTGCTCCACCTGCAAACGGGTGTTCATCTCCAGAAAGTAAAAGCTCTGGTCCCGGCCGACGACAAACTCGACCGTGCCTGCGCTCTGGTATTTCACCGCTTTCGCCAGCTGCACGGCCTGTTCGCCCATGGCTTTTCGGGTGGCTTCGCTGATGAAGGGCGACGGTGCTTCTTCAATCACCTTCTGGTGACGGCGCTGGATGGAGCATTCACGCTCGTTCAGGTAAATCACGTTGCCGTGGCTGTCGCCAATCAGCTGGATTTCGATATGGCGTGGTTCTTCAACGAACTTTTCGATGAACACACGGTCGTCACCAAAGCTGTTGCGGGCCTCATTGCGGCAACTGGTGAAACCCTCGAACGCTTCCTTGTCATTGAAGGCGACGCGCAGGCCTTTGCCGCCACCGCCTGCGCTGGCCTTGATCATGACCGGATAGCCAATGCCCTTGGCAATCTCCACGGCGCGCTCAGGCGTGTCAATCGCGTCATTGACACCCGGAATGCAGTTCACACCCGCCGCACCGGCGAGCTTCTTCGATTCGATCTTGTCGCCCATGGCGGCAATCGAGTAATGCTTGGGGCCAATGAAGACGATGCCTTCTTCTTCCACGCGTTTGGCAAAGCCGGCGTTCTCGCTCAAAAAGCCGTAACCGGGGTGCACCGCCTGCGCGCCCGTTTGCTTGCAGGCCGCGATGATTTTGTCAGCCAGCAAATAGCTCTCGCGGCTGGGGGCCGGACCGATGTTGACGGCCTCGTCGGCCAGCATCACATGGCGGGCATCTTTATCCGCGTCGGAGTAAACGGCGACGGTTTTGATGCCCATCTTTTGGGCGGTCTTGATAACCCGGCAGGCGATTTCGCCACGGTTGGCAATCAGTATTTTGGTAAACATGAGGTACTCCAGTTTTGTCATGCCGGACTTGATCCGGCATCCATGGATTGCGGGTCAAGCCCGCAATGACAGGGTTCGTTTCAATGACAGGGTTATTTCACAGCGGGATGTTGCCGTGTTTGCGCCACGGGTTTTCCAGCTTCTTGTCGCGCAGCATCACCAGTGAGCGGCAGATGCGCTTGCGGGTCTCGTGCGGCAGGATCACGTCGTCAATAAAGCCACGGGCACCCGCCACGAACGGGTTGGCAAAGCGGGCCTTGTATTCGGCCTCTTTGGCGGCGAGCTTGACCGGGTCGCCCTTGTCTTCGCGGAAGATGATTTCCACCGCACCCTTGGCACCCATCACCGCGATTTCGGCGTTGGGCCAGGCAAAGTTGACGTCGCCGCGCAGGTGCTTGGAGCTCATCACGTCGTAGGCACCACCGTAGGCTTTGCGCGTGATGACGGTGATCTTGGGCACCGTGCACTCGGCATAGGCATAGAGCAGCTTGGCGCCATGCTTGATGATGCCGCCGTACTCTTGAGAAGTACCGGGCATGAAGCCGGGCACGTCGACAAAGGTAATGACCGGGATGTTGAAGGCATCGCAGAAGCGCACAAAGCGCGCCGCCTTGATGGAGCTCTTGATGTCCAGGCAGCCCGCCAGCACCAGCGGCTGATTGGCCACGATGCCCACGGTCTGGCCCTCCATGCGGCCAAAACCAATCAGGATGTTCTTGGCGTACTCGGGTTGCAACTCGAAGAAGTCGCCGTCATCAACCGTTTTGACGATGAGCTCTTTCATGTCATACGGTTTGTTGGCGTTGTCGGGCACCAGGGTGTCCAGGCTCATGTCCATGCGGTCGGCCGGGTCGCCGCTGCGGCGCACGGGTGCTTTTTCACGGTTGTTGAGCGGCAGGTAGTTGTAGAGGCGGCGCAACATCAGCAGCGCTTCCACATCGTTCTCAAAGGCCAGATCGGCGACGCCGCTCTTGGTGGTGTGGGTAATGGCACCGCCCAGCTCTTCGGCCGTGACTTCTTCATGCGTCACGGTCTTCACCACTTCAGGGCCGGTGACGAACATATAGGAGCTGTCCTTGACCATGAAGATGAAGTCGGTCATGGCGGGCGAGTACACCGCGCCGCCGGCTGAGGGGCCCATGATCATGCTGATCTGCGGCACCACGCCGCTGGCCATCACGTTGCGCTGGAACACATCGGCATAGCCGCCCAGGCTGGCGACGCCTTCCTGAATCCGCGCACCGCCTGAGTCGTTCAAGCCAATCACCGGGGCGCCGACCTTCATGGCCTGGTCCATCACCTTGCAGATTTTTTCGGCATGGGCCTCGCTCAAGGCGCCACCAAACACGGTGAAGTCCTGGCTGAACACAAACACCAGGCGGCCGTTGATCATGCCGTAGCCGGTGACCACACCGTCGCCGGGAATCTTGTTTTCTTCCATGCCGAAGTCGACGCAGCGGTGTTCCACGAACATGTCCCACTCTTCGAACGTGCCCTCGTCGAGCAACAGTTCGAGACGCTCACGGGCGGTGAGCTTGCCCTTTTTGTGCTGTGCGTCGATGCGTTTTTGGCCACCACCCAAACGCGCGAGTTGGCGCTTGGCTTCAAGTTGTTCAAGTATGTCGTGCATGGTTTTCTCTCTTTGCAAAGTCCTGATCGTCTCTGTCGTTGGTTGCTAATCGTTAATTGCTATTATTTATATAGCTTCCTACGCCCTATTCATATGGGCTAGAAGCAAATTCCGTGCTGCAGTGGAGGCCGCCAAGCGGCCTGTCAGCACTTCCTGGGTGAGCTGCGGTAGCAGTTGTTGCACCTGCGGCTGCTGACGAAACGCCTGTTTCAAACCGGCATCAATGCGCTCCCACATCCAGGCCAGCGACTGTTGCTGGCGGCGCGCGGCCAGCTTGCCATTGGCGGTTTGCAGGGTTTTGAATTCGGCCACTGCAGCCCAGAATGTGTCCACGCCCTGTCCGTTCAAAGCACTGAGCTGCAGCGCTTTCGGGTGCCAGCTTGTCTCGTCATGGTGACCAAACAGGCCCAGCAGCCGCATCGCAGATGTGATTTGCAGTTGCGCCCGCTGCGCGGCGATGGCGTCAATATCGACCTTGTTGATCACCACCAGATCGGCCAGTTCCATCACACCCTTCTTGATGGCCTGCAGATCGTCCCCGGCGTTCGGCAGTTGCATCAGCACAAACATGTCGGTCATGTTGGCCACGGCTGTCTCTGACTGCCCCACGCCTACGGTCTCGACGATCACCACGTCATAGCCCGCCGCCTCGCAGACCAGCATGGCCTCGCGCGTTTTCTCCGCCACGCCGCCCAGCGTGCCGCTGCTGGGACTGGGTCGGATGTAGGCATTCTCATGGACCGAGAGCTTTTCCATCCGCGTCTTGTCGCCCAGGATCGAGCCACCCGAGACCGTAGAAGACGGGTCAACGGTGAGCACCGCCACGCGATGACCCTGGCCGATCAGGTACAGGCCCAGCACCTCGATGAAGGTAGATTTTCCGACCCCCGGTACACCGCTGATGCCCAATCGGAAAGATTTGCCGGTGTGCGGCAGTAAGGCCGTGAGCAGCTCATCGGCCTGCGCGCGGTGGTCGGTGCGGGTGGATTCGAGCAGTGTGATGGCTTTGGCGATGGCGCGGCGCTGCTGGGCACCTGTGGCCTGAACGATGGCGGCGACGGAAATCACCATTTCCTTCAGGCGATGGCCTTCTTGATTTGCTCCAGCACGTCTTTCGCGCTGGCCGGGATCGGCGTACCGGGGCCATAAATGCCTTTGACACCGGCCTCGTAAAGCATCTCATAGTCTTGCCGTGGAATCACGCCGCCAACAAAAACAATGATGTCATCAGCACCCTGTTTTTTCAGCTCGGCAATGATGGCGGGTACCAGGGTTTTATGGCCGGCGGCCAGGGTACTAACGCCCACGGCATGGACGTCATTTTCAATCGCCTGGCGGGCACATTCTTCGGGGGTCTGGAACAGCGGGCCCATGTCCACGTCAAAACCGAGATCGGCAAACGCAGTGGCCACCACTTTGGCGCCACGGTCATGGCCGTCCTGCCCCAATTTGGAAATCATGACGCGCGGACGGCGGCCCTCTTTTTCGGCAAAGGCGTTGATTTCAGTTTTGAGGGCATCCCAGCCCTCAGCCGAGTCATAAGCTGCTGCATACACGCCGGTCACCTTTTGTGTGTCGGCGCGGTGGCGCCCGTAAACAGTTTCCAGCGCATCGCTTACCTCGCCCACGGTGGCGCGCAGGCGCATGGCTTTGATCACCAGATCCAGCAAGTTGCCAGAATTGGATTCTGCTGCAGAAGTAATAGCAGCCAACGCAGTATTGACGAGGGCTGGGTCCCGATTTTGCTTAATAATTTTCAGGCGCTCGATTTGCCCGTCGCGCACCGCCACGTTGTCGATATCGCGGGATTCAATCGCATCTTCGGTCTTGAGCTTGTATTTGTTGACGCCGACGATCACGTCTTTGCCACTGTCGATGCGCGCCTGCTTCTCGGCGGCAGCGGCTTCGATCTTGAGCTTGGCCCAGCCACTGTCGACCGCTTTGGTCATGCCGCCCATGGCCTCGACCTCTTCAATGATCTTCCACGCCGCGTCCGCCATATCCTGCGTGAGCTTTTCCATCATGTAGCTGCCAGCCCAGGGGTCGATCACATTGGTGATGTGAGTTTCTTCCTGAATGATGAGCTGGGTGTTGCGGGCGATGCGCGAGCTGAACTCGGTGGGCAGCGCAATCGCTTCGTCAAAGCTGTTGGTGTGCAAGGACTGGGTGCCGCCAAACACTGCGGCCATGGCCTCAATGGTGGTGCGCACCACGTTGTTGTAGGGGTCTTGCTCGGTCAGGCTCCAGCCGCTGGTCTGGCAGTGGGTGCGCAGCATGAGCGACTTGGGGTTCTTCGCATCAAAACCCTTCATGATGCGGCACCACAGCAGGCGCGCGGCCCGCATCTTCGCCACTTCGAGATAGAAGTTCATGCCGATGGCCCAGAAGAAACTCAGGCGCCCGGCAAATTGATCCACGTCCATGCCCTTGGCAATGGCGGTCTTCACATATTCCTTGCCGTCAGCCAGGGTAAAGGCCAGCTCCAGCGCCTGATTGGCACCCGCTTCCTGCATGTGGTAGCCGGAAATCGAAATCGAGTTGAACTTCGGCATATTTTGGGCCGTGTACTCGATGATGTCGCCGATGATGCGCATGCTGGGCGCAGGCGGGTAAATGTAGGTGTTGCGCACCATGAACTCTTTCAGAATGTCGTTCTGAATTGTTCCGGAGAGCTTATCCTGACTGACGCCCTGCTCTTCCGCCGCCACCACATAACCGGCCAGCACCGGCAGCACGGCGCCATTCATGGTCATGGAGACGCTGACCTTGTCCAGCGGAATTTCGTTGAACAGAATCTTCATGTCCTCCACGGAGTCAATGGCCACACCGGCCTTGCCGACATCACCGGTGACACGCGGATGGTCGCTGTCGTAGCCGCGGTGCGTGGCCAGGTCGAAGGCCACGCTCACGCCCTGCCCGCCGGCAGCGAGCGCCTTACGGTAAAACGCGTTGGATTCTTCCGCCGTGGAAAAGCCGGCGTACTGGCGGATGGTCCAGGGACGCACCGCATACATGGTGGCCTGCGGGCCGCGCAGGTAGGGCTCAAAGCCCGGCAACGTATTGGCGTAGGGCAGGCTCTGGGTATCGGCGGCAGTGTAAAGCGGCTTGACCGTGATGCCGTCAGGCGTTTGCCAGTTAAGGGCACCCACATTGCCACCTGGTGCGGACTTGGCAGCGGCCTTGGCCCAAGCCTCAAGGCTGGCGATCTGAAATTCAGGATTTTTTGAGGTCATGACGGATGCTGTTTGCGATGAGTATATTGAGGGCACTTCTATAAATTTGCCATTCCCCCGAAGGCGGGAATCCAGTACCCGGCAAGTGATCTACCTGCAAGGACAAAGTGAATCCCAGCCTTCGCCGGGATGACAAAAATGTGAATTGCAGTAGTTTACGTTATTTATAATTATTGATTCAAAATATTATTTCAAAGCTTACAATTCGCGCTATGGTAGCGCTCTCCTTATCCCCCCGTGCACTCTATGAAGAGGTGGCTGAACTCCTGCGTCAGCGAATTTTCAGTCGCGAACTGGAGCCCGGCAGCTGGATTGACGAACTGAAAATTGCCGAGGCCTACGGCATCAGCCGCACCCCCCTGCGTGAAGCGCTTAAAGTGCTGGCGGCTGAAGGTCTGATCACCATGAAAGTGCGGCGTGGCGCCTACGTGACCGAGGTGTCCGAACGCGACTTGTCCGACGTGTACCACCTGCTTGGCCTGCTGGAAGCGGACGCAGCGAGCGTGGTGGCAGCAACGGCCACAGCATCCCAAACCGAAGACTTGCAGACCCTGCACCATGAACTGGAAGTTGCAGCCAAGCCTGGTCAGCAAGACCGGGAACGCTTTTTCGAGATCAACGAACGCTTTCATATGCGGCTGCTGGAGATTGCCAACAACCGCTGGCGCGATCAGATGGTGGCCGACTTGCGCAAGGTGATGAAGCTGAACCGTCACAACTCACTCCTGAAATCAGGACGCATTGAAGAATCGCTGAATGAGCACCGCGCCTTGATGGCCGCCATTTCGGCACGGGACGCAGCGCTTGCGATGCTGCGGATGCAGGAACACTTCAAAAACGGTCTGGAAGCGGCCAACTGAAGCGCGCCTCAAAAGGCATAAAAGGGACCGGTTCCGAGCGTTGATGCCTGCCCCTCGATGCCGATAAATACCCGGCGCCCGTAAAAGAAAGGTAAACCCCAGTCAAAAGTATGGGCGTCACCAATGGGGCCCGACAAGGTTGGAAGAACCGCGTTGGTGGACCCCACAAACAGCGCCGTCGCATTGTCAATTGAAAACGAAACTGGACTGCTTACGCCATTGGTGCCTGAGAGTGTGGCCGACAAAGTGATCAGTGAGCTGGGACAATAAAACCCGGCGCTGCTGCCTGTGCAGCTTGGGATCGTGCTGGAATCAAAATAAAGGCCATTGGATCCAGTGTCGATGAGGCTGGTGTTCAGATTCAGGGTTTGACTTGAAGACAACGTAAGCGAGGTGCTGATGTAGCCTGAAGAATTTGTCATCAGGACCCCAGCGGCCGTCGACTGGTTGTTCGACTGCGTACCGATGCCGAAAATCAGCGATCCACTCAGACTGGACGCACCCGCCGAACTGACAGCGGGCAAGTCGATCAGCACGCCGTTGTTGTCTGCCGCAAACAAGGGGACCGGATTTTTCACCTGTTGCGCGGTACTTGCCATGGTGGCATTGATGGATGTGCAGCCAGAATTGCTGCATGTGTAGTAATACCCATTGATGGCATGGTTGGTACACCTTGCCCCACAGTCTTCCTTGAACAATCCAAGCCCAATAATGCCGCTAGCACCAAGCATGGCCGCTGTAGTGATCGCCGTGCCACCGACCAAACATGTCGACGCCTGGCTGTTAAATGCCGGGTCTGCAATGATTTGAATCGGCACATTGGCGGCAGTCTTACCGCCCAGCACAATATCCGCCGTCGCCACCGGGCCCCAGGCAAAGCTGTTGTCAATGAACTGCTCACAATTGAGCAACGGAAAACCGCCGCTACCGGTCAGGCGACTCAGGTTCAAGTCCGGTGCCAACACGCTGGACAAAAGCCGCAGACCCGTGGAGCCGGTGTCAACCAACACATGGTCAATGATTTGACATTGGGTGCTGCTGCCTGACTGGCAGATCTTCACGGTCGTGTACAAGCGGTTGACGTTGTAGCCCGTCCCTGCAGGGCCAGTATCTACTGTGACGCTGATCGCATTGCTCGCCGCAGGCAGACT
>Ga0074195_1000278_pt1 | contig 114087 bp, 106 predicted proteins | sample EPASupsiteHSE623_FD_64525 | JGI IMG/M metagenome (GOLD analysis project Ga0074195, IMG submission 64525) | Bioremediated contaminated groundwater from EPA Superfund site, New Mexico - Sample HSE6-23 | ecosystem: Environmental > Aquatic > Deep subsurface > Groundwater > Contaminated ... | reverse complement strand
TCGGCCTTATCAGGGAAGCGCAGAAGGAGACGGGGAAGCCGATCGCCATCATGGCCGATATAAAGGGGCCGGCCATCAGGCTCTATGGTTATAAGCAGAATATCTCGATAAAAGCCGGCGACCAGATCACTATCGAGAGCCGCGACCCTGCAGGCATCGAGACGCTCGTGGCCGGCGAGCCGAATCTCGTGTACACCAATCTGCCCGATATCGACAGGATCTGTTCTCCTGGCCAGAAAATCATTCTCATGGACGGCTTTTTCGCGGGAAGCGTCGTAAAGCGCGGGACGAAATCCGTGGTCGTGCGCATCGACAACGAGGGCGAGCTTCGCCCCAAGGCGCATCTGACGATTCCCGGAGCCGATTATCCCATTCCCTTCCTTTCGGAAAAAGACATAGCCGACATACTCTGGGCCGTGGGGCACGACATCGATTACATCGCCCTCTCCTTCGTCCGCTGCGCCACCGATATAGAGGAGGTCCGCAGGCTGATCCAGAGAGCGGCGGTCTCTTCCGGCAAGCGTTCCATCGTCAAGCTCATTGCGAAGATCGAAACGGCGCGCGGCCTTTCCAATGTCGACGAGATAATCCGCGAGTCCGACGGCATCATGGTCGCGAGGGGAGATCTCGGCGTCGAAATGCCCATAGAAATCGTCCCGATCGCCCAGAAAAGCATGATCCGCAAGGGCTACCTGGCCGCGAAGCCCGTGATCACGGCGACGCAGATGCTCGAATCCATGATCGACAGCCCGATGCCCACGAGGGCCGAGGCTTCGGATGTGGCCAACGCCTGTTTCGACTCCACGAGCGCCGTGATGCTTTCGGGAGAAACGGCGATGGGCAAGTATCCCGTCCAGGTGGTGCGCACCATGCATTCGATCATCGACGCCGTCGAAAAACAGTTCGACTATGTCGATTTCCACCACGACGTTCCGCCCGAAGTGAAGACGGGCGACATCCCCGCTATAATGTCGTACAACGCTGTCTCGGTCGCCTATCTCTGCAACGCCAAGGCCCTCGTCGTCCTCACCGAAACGGGACAGGCAGCGCGGCTCCTCTCGCGCCTCCGTCCCCGCATGCCGATCTACGCCTTCCTGAGCGACAAAAAGCTCTTCAACCAGCTCGCGCTCAACTGGGGCGTCCGCCCCTTCCTGCACAGCGGCACGGGCACGAGGCTCGATGCCGTCGTAGACGAAGCCATCGCCATCTGCAAAAAGGAAAAGCTCCTGAGCGAAGGCGACAAGGTCGTCATCGTCGCGGGCCTTCCACTCGCGCAGCAAGGTTCGACGAACATGATCCGCGTGGAGACCATACAATGATAATCCCTACCATCGAGCAAGTGATCCGGCAGGACATGAAGGCGCTCCATGATTGCCCCGGCGCCGACAACTGCGCCGGCTGCGCCGAGGAAGTCTGCGTCATGGTGGCTTCGGTCGCCGATTTTCCCAGCGAATACGGCCATTTTTCCATCGTCGGCTTCGTCAACAACAAAGACGGCAAGGACCATGTCATGATCGTCAAGGGCGATATAGGCGACGGGGAAAACCTCCTGCTCCGGATCCATTCGGCCTGTCTCACCGGCGACGCCTTCGGCAGCCGGCGCTGCGACTGCGGACCCCAACTTCACCGAGCGCTCGCCATGATCGAGGCCGAGGGGCGGGGCGCCGTCCTTTACCATCAGGCCGAAGGCCGTGGCATCGGCCTCGTCAACAAGCTGAGGGCTTACGCCCTCCAGGACGGAGGCTACGACACCTACGACGCAAACCTGGCCCTCGGTTTCAAGGCCGACGAGCGCGATTACGCCATCCCCGCGGCCATGCTGAAAAAGATCGGTATCAAGAGCGTCCGCCTCATGACGAATAATCCCGAAAAGGTGGCGGAGCTTGAAAAGTACGGCATCGCGGTGCTGGAAAGGGTTCAGCACGAGCTGCCCGCCCACGAACAGGACAAGGCTTATCTGGAAACGAAAAAGGAGCGGTTCGGGCATTTTCTGAAACTTGACCACAGCGATAATAAATAACTCGCGTATTGACAATTAGGGAGTTTCCCGTCGAAAATTGTGTATGGATTCAAAAACGTCATTCATTTTCATGGCCAGCGGTAACCTTCTCATTCTTCTTCTTCTCGCCGTGTATCGCAAGAAATATACCGAGGAAGCGATCCGTCATCATTTCTTTGCCCAACTTATGTTGGCTTTCTCCAATATTTTCATCTGGATTCGGCTCTTGGTTCCGCTTGATATATTCGCGGTGCTCACCACCGTTCCGCTTATCGTCAGCTCCTATTTTGAGGCATTGGCCCTTCTCGGCCTGTCCGGCGCTTTGACGTCGGAAATCAAGAAGAAAATGCGCATCCCCCTCGTCGCCGGCATCGTGCTTTACGTTGCCTCCATGCTGATCGGACTGGATCCCTACATTCGGGTCATCGTCATCACGTTCGTGAATATCGTCATCCTTCTTCCGGCCGTTCTGCGCGTGCTTTTCGTGCAGGATGACTCATCGCTGCGCGTCGTACTGGGAAGCCTGTTCATCGCCATGCTTGCGGCCATGGCCTTCCGCATCGTCGACGCGATCCGCCTCGGGCCGGCTCTCGTCATTTTCGGGCCGACGCTGGGCGAGAAGCTCACCGTATTTTCGCTCTATATCTACCTCATCCTGGGAGGTATAGGCATAATCCTCTTCGCGAAGGAGAATACCGACGCCCGCCTGGTCCGCATAGCGCATTTCGACGAAGCCACCGGCGCCTTCAACCGCGACGGATTCATCGACGCGATGGTGACGGCGATCGACAAGGCTTCCTACGACAACGGCGCTTTTTCCATGCTGCTCGTCGATATAGACGGGCTCAACGAAATCAACGAGGAACATGGCTACGTTGTCGGCGACGGCATCATCGCCAACACGGTCGAGCGGCTCCGCGGCAACGTGGGGACGCGCGGCTTCATCGGGCGCCTTAGTGGCGACGAGTTCATGGTGTTCGTGAACGGATTGGATCGCCAGCATCTGGATGCTTTCGTGTCGGCGCTGCGCGCGTCCGCGGTGGCGAATCCCCCCGACGGCGTCGCCTATAGCGTTTCCATTGGAGCCGCGGCCTTCGACAATCCCGCGGGCCGGGATATCCATTTTCCGATGATTTACACGGCCTGCGCCGATGCCCTCAAATCGGCGAAAAATAAGGGGCACAGCGAAATGGTCATCGCGCTGACATGAACCGATTCCTATGAACGATAACAGCTTTCACGTCCCCCTCGGCCCTGCCAGGGCGGAGATCGTCGTCGTCAATTCGCGCTTCATAGCGAGCCTCGACTACGTCGAGACGGTGGAGGAAGCGCGCAACTTCATGGCCTCCGTAAGAAAGGAATTCCCTGATGCGTCGCACAACGTTCCCGCCTTCATCGTGGGAGGCGGCAACTCCAGCACGGAATTCTGCTCGGACGACGGGGAGCCCTCGGGCACTTCCGGTCGCCCGCTTCTCTCGGTCCTTCGCGGCTCCGGCCTGGGCAACGTGGTGGTGGTGGTGACGCGGTACTTCGGCGGGACCCTCCTCGGAACGGGCGGCCTCGTCAAGGCATATTCCGAGGCGGGCAAGAAAGTGCTGGAGGCCGTCCGTCGGGGCGAGCTCGTCGAGGTGACCTTCCTTTCGGCCGCCTTGCCCTATCGGCTCTTCGAACCCTTCAGGAGCGCGGCGGAAGCGAGCGGGGGCAAGCTGCTGTCAACGGAGTTCGTCGAACTCGTTCAAATCAAGGTGGAAATTCCCCTGCGCGGCTTGGATGAATTCCGTTCCCGCTTTGCCGACCTCAGCGGCGGAGGGCTGGAGTTGACCCAGTACGGGCAGGGAAAGACGCTGGCGCCTATCCGCTAAAATTCCTTTTTTTTATAGGTCCTCACCGAATAGAGCCATGAGAGCGCAAAAAGAATGACTCCCGCGCCGAAGAGGAGGAGGAGGAAGGCGGCGCTTCCTCCAGCGGCGCTTCCGACCGCAGGCGAGGCTCCCGTGTCGACCACGCCGCTCGCGATACCTGCGATGGCTCCCGCGCAGGCGAACACGGCCATGGCTGCCCATCGCGATTTTATGTATCCAAACCTGAAGTATGCGGCCAGTTCCACGGCGGCGAGAATGAGCGAGAGGCTAAAGGAAGTCGCGAAGAGTTCGAAGGGAAAGGCGTCGCCACCCAAGCCCAGAGCGGCGGAAAGAGCCCTCAGTATAGCCGCGGCGGGAATCAGGAGGTTGGTGGCCAGCGCTAGAAGATATTTCGACCCGACGATCGCGTCGCGTCCTGGAGGAAGGCAGGCGAGCAGAGGCTCGCAGCCATACTTGAAGTCGTATGCGTTGGAATATGAAACGGCGATGTATGAGGGGAAAAGGAGAATGATGGTCGCCATTCCCGAACCCGCGGCGAAAAACCCCGAACCCGCGCCGCCGGCGGCGACGCCGAGGGCCAGGGCGATGAAGACCACGGCGATGATGAGTCGTTCTTTCCTGAGAAGCAACCAATCCTTAAGCAATAGCGCGAACACGGTAATCCTCCCTGGCCGTATAGACCATGATATCCTCGAGCGAAGCCCTCTCGATGATCAGCCCGGCCGGCGGCGCGTCCCGAAGTTCCGCCGCCCTGTCGGTGAGCCCCTCGAACGCGGCGTCGTAGCGCCTCGCCCCGACGACGTAACCCAGGAGCGCGGTATCGAGCAGCGCCGCCGGGCCTCGGATCACCGCGTGGCGCTCCAGGACCGAATCGATGTCCTCGCAGAAGACGATTTTTCCCGCCATGATGAAGGCAATATGGTCGGCTATGCGCTCGAGATCGGAGGTGATGTGCGTCGAGAAGAGAATGCTCGCCTTGCCTTCCGACACCACCGAATGGAGGGTGTCCAGAAGCTCGCTGCGCGACACGGGGTCGAGTCCGCTTGTCGGCTCGTCCAGGATGATGAGTTCGGCTTCATGGGAGAGCGCCACCGCGAGGGAGAACTTCATCTTCTGCCCTTTCGAGAGATCCGAAAGCCTTTTGCGCCGGTCGATGCCGAATTCCGAAAGCCTGGCCGTGTAGCCTGCCGAATCCCATCGCGGGTAGAGCCGCTTCACCCAAGCTTCAGTATCTGCGGCGCTCAATGGACCGTACCATTGGCTTTCGTCGCTGACGATTCCCAGTCTTCGCCTGAGCGAAGGTCCCGCGCCCCAGGGATTTTCGCCCAGAACCTCCACCTCGCCTGAGTCGGGCTTGAGCAGTCCGCCGAGCAGCTTGATGGTCGTCGTCTTGCCAGCGCCATTGGGGCCGATGAGGCCGAGCACGGAGCCTGTTTCCAGGCTTAAGTTTACATCGCGCAGCTCGAAGCCGGCGAATTTCTTCGTCATCCCTCTTGTCCATATCGCCCTGTCAATCATGCTGATGCTCCTCGCCGTGCTCGGCAAACAGTTCCCCGACGATGTTCGCGATATCCTCCGCGCGAAACCCCAGCGCGACCGCCTCGGTGACCAGGGGTTTCAGCGCCGCGCGCAGGGCGAGAAGCCGCTCGCGCGTCATCTCGGCGATCTCGGGCCTGGCCGCGTAGCTGCCCTTTCCCGGTACCGTGCGGAGATAGCCTTCCTTTTCGAGGTCGTCGTAGGCGCGCTTCGTCGTGATGACGCTCACCCTCAAGTTCTGCGCCAGGACTCGTATCGATGGGAGTTCCGTCTCCGGCGACAGCGTGCCGGAAAAAACGGCGATCCGTATCTGTTCCTCTATCTGCGCGTAGATCGGTTGGGAGGAAAGCGTGGAGATGCTGATCGGGATCATGTCGTTACCAATCATACTGTGTATATACAGTATATACAGTGAAGAATTCTGTCAAGGGCTCGACACGGAAAGCCTGAAGCGCGCCATACTCACTGCAGGTTGTCGGCGACCACCTCGTGGCGGAGGGTGAGCAGGATGCCCGCCGCGGCCGTCGCCGCGATGACGAGGAAGCTGCCTCTTCCGAGGGTGGCTTCGGGGCCCGCCGCGCCGCTGTAGATGCCCACGATCGACCAGGGCACCCAGGGCCCCCAGCCCGTGGCGGCGAAAATCACGGCGAGCAGAAGGGTGAAAATGGAATAGCCCAGGGGCGCGAAGTATCCCCTTGTTTCCACCGCGACCCAGGCCGTGAGGAAGGAGCAGCAGAGGGACATAAGAGCCAGGGCGAGAAGGCGGCCCGCCGCGGCTGAAAACAGGGAAACCTGCAGAGTCCCGATGCCTACCAGGCTCCCGACGATGAAGGTTCCAGGGAGCATATAGAGCGTAAGGCAGCCGAACCAGGCGGCGGAGACGAGGATCTTGGCGAAGACGAAATTGCGGCGCGCCACCGGCAGGGCTAGGAGGTTCTTCGCTGTGCCCTCGGCATATTCCCTGCCGAAGACATAGGTCACGATGACGGATGACATGATCAGTCCGCCGATTCCGCCCATCTGCGCGATGAAGCCCAGAAAGGTGGCCCAGTCGATGGGTTCGCCGCCGAAGGCGAACTGGGCCTTCTTGCCGAAGACGCCGAGGCTCTCGGCCAGTTCCGGATTCTTCATGAGCCACATGAAGAATCCGGCGATTCCCACCATGAAGGTGTAGACGCCGAGGGTGATCCAGGGAGCCTTGCTCCTGCGGAGTTTCAGGAATTCCGTGTATACGACGGCCGCGAATCTCATACCGTACCTCCTGTCAGGCGCATGAAGTGACGCTCTAAATCCTCTTCCTCCGCGGCTAGCCGCTCGAGGCCTATGCCTGCCCCGACGAGGGCCCTGGCGATGGCCGCAGGCTCCGCGCCCCGGTCCGACACGCGCAGGGTCTTCGCGTCTGGGCGCGACACTTCGACGTAACCTAAGCCTTCCCTCAGGATCTTTTCGGCCCTGTCCACGTCATCCGCCACGATGACGATGGAGGTCCTTCCCAACTCGCGCAGTTCGCGATAGTCGACTTCCTCGACCAGCTTTCCCTCGTGGATGATCCCGACCCTGTCGGCCAACTGGGCGACCTCGTCCAGGAGATGGCTCGACATGAAGATGGTCACGCCCTGATCCGCGGCGAGGCGGATCAAAAGCGATCTGATCTCGATGATACCCGCCGGGTCGAGGCCGTTGGCGGGCTCGTCGAGGATGAGAAGTTCCGGGGAATGAATGAGGGCGCGGGCGAGGGAGAGACGCTGCTTGTTGCCCAAGGAGAGCCGCCCCGCGCGCCTGCCTGAGTATTCCCCGAGCTTGAGGAGCTCTATCACTTCATCGGTCGCGCCGGGAGAGGCGCCGGTCAGGCGGCGCTGGATGTCCAGGTTTTCTTTCACTGTGAGGTTGGGATAGGCGGCCGGGGATTCGACGAAGTAGCCGACGCGCGAGAGGATGCCTTCGCGGTTTTCCTTGAGAGATGAGCCCAGGATCGAGATTTCGCCTGAGCTCGGGCGGACGAGGCCGAGGAGCATGCGTATGGTGGTCGTCTTGCCGGCCCCGTTCCTGCCGAGGAAGCCGTAGATCTCTCCGCGGCGCACTTCGAGGTCGATGCCCGCCACCGCCCGCACATCGCCGAAATTCTTCGAAAGGCCGCGGGCGCGGATCGCGAGGGAATCTGTCATATTATCGCTCCTTTCCTGGTAGCGGAGGCTTCTTCGACTTCGGCCGCGATTCGCGCGGCCAGGGCCTCAGAGAGAAGCTTCACCATCGCCTGGTAGCTCTCCGGAGGGAAGTCCTCCCTGTGGAGGGCTATCGCGAAGAGGGCGGGAGCCAGGCCCTGCAAAGCCATGAGGAGGGTCGGCGGGAAAAGCTCCATGCCCTCCTTGCCTCCGAAAGCCTCAGCGAGCGCCCTGTCGTCCGCCGCCTTGTGGGCTTCGATCCGTTCGGGCGGGAGGCGCTCCATGATCATCTGAATGTCCTTCACGCCGAGGGTCGCCAGGCCCGGCTCCTTTTCCAGAATCCGGAAGGCTCCGATGAAGAAGCGCTCCAGCCTTTCGTGGAAGCTGCCTTCGCCCTCCACCACCTCGCGGATGAGGGCGCCGCGATGTTCCTTTTCCCAGGATTCGAATACGGCGAGGATGAATTCCTCGCGGGAGGGGTGGAAGGAATAGAAGCTTCCCTTGGAGATGCCCGCTTCCCGCGCGACGTCGTCCACGACGAGGAATCGTATCCCCGACCTGTTGATGAGGCGTTTCCCGACCGCGATGAGTCTGGACTCTATTCTTTCACGTTCCTGAGGGCTGAAGGCCTTTGGCATATAACCTCTATGACTTAAATAGATCAAATAGTCATTGATAGTGTATGCTTTCTATCAAAAAGGCGCAAGAGGTGAATTGCGAAAGGCTATCGCTTTTTCACGAGACAGCGAGGGCTCGTACCGATCAAGTCCGCCCTGCCGGCGACGGTCAGAGCCTCGCGCACGAGATCGGCGTTGGCGGGCGCATTGTATTGGAGCAAGGCGCGCTGCAGGGCTCGCTCATGGGCTCCCCTCGCCACGTAGACAGGCTGGCCGTCGAGGGGATTGGTCCCGCACCAGTACATGGCTGTGGCGAGGGTTCCCGGCGTGGGATAGAAATCCTGAGCCTGGTCGGGCACGAAGCCCGTATCGCGCAGATATTCGGCGAGTTCGATCGCCTCGGGCAGGCCCGATCCCGGGTGGGCCGAGATGAAGTAAGGGATTAGGTACTGCTTGAGGCCATTTTCGCGGTTCAGGTCGGCGTAGCGGGCGGCGAAGGCGTCGTAGACGCGGCGGGGCGGTTTGCCCATGAGGGCGAGCACCTTGTCGGAAACGTGTTCCGGCGCGACCTTGAGCTGGCCCGATATGTGGTGGCTCACGAGTTCCTTCAGGAATTCGTCGCTTTTGTCCGCCATGGCGTAATCGAAACGCACTCCCGACCTGACAAAGACTTTCTTCACCCTGGGCAGCGCGCGCAGAGCGCGAAGGAGCTTGACATATTCCCTATGGTCGGGCTCGAGGTTGGCGCAGGGCTCCGGCGAAAGGCAGCGCCTGTCCAGGCAGGCTCCGTGTTTTTCCATTTTGCCGCAGGCGGAACGCCTGAAATTGGCGGTGGGGCCGCCCACGTCGTGGATGTATCCCTTGAAATCGCCCATCGTCGTGAGGATGCGCGCTTCTTCAACGATGGCCTCTATGCTTCGCGAGTTGACCTGGCGTCCTTGATGGAAGGTGAGGGCGCAGAAGGAGCAGGCGCCGAAACAGCCGCGCGCCGAAAGGAGGGAAAATTTTACTTCGGCGAGGGCGGGCACGCCGCCGTGGGCTTCGTACATCGGATGCGCTTCTCTCTCGTAGGGGAGGGCATAGACGGCGTCTAGCTCCTTCCTGTCGAGGGGAAAGGCTGGCGGTTCCTGCACGACGACCCTGTCGCCGTAGGGTTCGACGAGTCGGTGGGCAGAATATGGATCGGTATTTCTGTACTGGATAGCGAAGGATGCCTCGTAGTTCAGTTTGGCTTCTGGGCTGGCACCGGATAGGGAGTCGAAGCCGGGAAGTATGGACGCGCCGGGGAATTCCGCGGCCAGGGCTTCTGGAGATATCGCGCCGACGTGCTTCGCCCAGACCGTGCCTCGGATACCGGAAAGGTCGGGCTTCGGCGCCGCACTGGAAGCCGCGGCGCCCGCGACCAGGCGCAAGCGCTCCATGATTTCCGCGATCTGCCGCTCGCCCATCCCGTAGACGAGAACGTCGGCCTTGGAGTCCAGGAGGATCGATTTGCGGACAGTATCCGACCAGTAATCGTAGTGGGAAAGGCGCCTCAGGCTGGCTTCTATGCCGCCGATGACGAGGGGAATGCCCTTGTACGCCTGCCTGCACATCGACGAGTACACGATAGCCGCGCGGTCCGGCCTGGCATTCGGCCGGGCGCGAATCCCAGCGCCGATGCTTCCGTCCGCTCGCATGCATAGTGCCTTGTCTCCGCCTGGCGCGTATTCATCCTCCGAACGCGGTTTTTTGTTGGCCGTGTAGGACGAAACCATCGAATCGACGGCCCCCGCCGTGACGAGAAAAGCGAGCCGCGGTCGGCCGAAAAGCCTGAAAGCCTCGACATCGTCGGGGTCGGGACGGGCCAGGATGGCGACCTTGTAGCCCTCGGACTCGAGCGCTCGGCCGATGATAGCCGCCCCGAAGGAGAAATGGTCGACATAGGCGTCGCCCGTGACGATGACGGCGTCGAGTTCGCCCGGCTTAAGGCCGGCACTTTCGAGGTCGGAAAGGCACGCAGGAATAAATGACATATGTGGTTATCATAAAGCAATTCAGCTATACTTGCTAAGGGGAGCGCGAATTCGATGCGACCAAAGGAATTGCCGTGAAAAAAACCGCGAGAAAGCCCTGGCTTCTGCTGTCCGCTTCGCTTTTTCTTCTCGTCTCGTGCAGTCTGGACGTTTTTTCGCTTCCGGAGGCTGTCCCAAAGTACATTTTCCTCTTCATAGGCGATGGAATGGGGGCCAATCACATCGAAGCCGCCAGACAGTACGCCGACTCGACCGAAGCCATCGGCGAGGGATATGTGCCGCTGCGATTCGACGATTTCCCGGCGACCGGAATGGCCCGCACCCATAATTATTGGGGGGGACTGACGGACTCGGCGGCCTCGGCCACGGCCATAGCCTCGGGTAAAAAGACCTCCAACGGCGTCATCAACATGAACCCATGCACAACGAAGAGCTTTACGCCCATCACCGAACTGATGAAAGCGAAGGGTAGGAAGGTGGGCATTGTCTCCAGCGGCTCGCTGGACAGCGCCACGCCCGCCGCCTTCTACGCGTCGGCGCCTTCCCGCAATGACAACTACGACATAGCGCTCCAGCTGGCCAACGGCGCCTTCGATTTCTTCGGAGGCGGAAATCTCAGCGATCCCCTGGGGGCGAGCGACGCTCAGACGAGCGTCTTTGAAATCGCCCAAAACAATGGATTCACCATAGCCGATACCAAGGCCGAAATCCTGGCGCTCACGCCCTCCGATGTCCCGGCGCTAGCGGTCAGCTCATCCACCTCGCTTCCCTACCTGATCGAAAATAACGCGAGCGATCCGACTCTCGCCGAATTCACGCGCGCGGCCATAGATCTTCTCGACGGAGATGGGGGATTCTTCATAATGGCGGAGAGCGCGAAGATCGATTCAGCGAGCCATGCTGGCGACATCATGCGGATGATACCCGAAGTGATGGCCTTGGACGAGGCGATCGCCGAGGCGTTCGCGTTCTACGGCGAACACCCGGATGAAACGCTCATCGTCGTGACGAGTGACCACGAGACGGGCGGCCTGACGATCGCCGATGGCGAGGGTTTCGACTATACCCGATTCTCATGGACGACGGGCAGTCATACCGGGCAGGACGTCAGAGTCTTCGCTCTCGGCGTCGGCCAGGAAATCTTCGAGGGAAACTACGACAACACCGGCATTTTCAAGAGGCTGGAAGTCATGCTCGAATAGGGCTGTTTCGCGCAACGCTCGACGCGATGCCCGCCACATACTCCAGCGCGGCGGAGGCCGTCGCGGGTGAGGTGTTTTCCAGCAGGACATCGATGAAGGGTTTCTTCGCCTGAAGGATCCTGAAAAAAGAAGAAAAGTCGAAGACGCCGGCGCCGGCGGCCACAGCTTCGGATTTTCGGCCTTCCTCGAATCGAAAATCCTTGGCGTGGATGACGGCGATGCGCGGCCCGAAAGCCTCGAAGGCGCGCGCGAAAAAGCTTGCCTGGCTTTCGTCGAGTCCTGCCCGCGGAATCAAATTTACGGGATCGAAGATTATCCGCAGCGCGGGCGAGTCTATTCTCGCGATGAGCGCTTGTGTCTTCTCGATGCTGGAAACCGTATGCTGATTGGCGACGGGTTCGATGCCGACGATGGATCCGCAGGCCTCGGCGACGCGGACGAGGCGTTCGACCGAACCGCAGAGCCTGTCGAAGGTAGCCTGGCTCCGCGTTTCCGGATGGTAGGAGCAGTCGGGGTTGAGCGAACCCGTTTCAGTGCCGACGACGGGGCAGCCGAAATCTCGCGCGAAGCGCAGGTGCTCCTCGAATCTCCGCAGCTGCCGCTCGAGTTCGTCGCCGTCGGGATGCACGGGGTTTATATAGCAGCCGAGCACGGCTATGCCGATGTCGCGGCGAGTAAAAGCCTCCCTTACCCTGCGGGCATAGCCTGGACTGAGGAACCCGTATCCCGCCGGCGTGTCGGGGAAAGCCTTCGCAAGCGCGAGCTGAATGGAAACCGGCTTGAAAGCCTGGAGTCTTTCGGCCAGGATTTCCGCCGGGAAGCAGCCAAAATCATGCGCGCGCAGTCCGAATTGCAGCATAACCACACTGTAGCGAAGTTTCGGCTGTTCTGTAAACGCAAATATCGTACAAGAATATCTCGCATATGGTGCTGTTTGTTGACATGAATAACGGAGTGGTGCTATATTTCGCACAATTCTTCCGCTATAGGAGATTTTTATGAAGATGAAGAGCATTATTGCGATTCTTGTGATCGCCCTTCTTGCGGTTTCCTGCGCTCCCAAACAGGCAAAAGTTGCCGAAGCGACGCCCGTGGCGACTGCGGTTGCTCCTGCCGATATCAAGGACGTCGCTACCTGGATTTCCACCTATGACGGCGTCATCGCCCAGTACGCCGAAGTGGCCGCTAAAATGAACGGCGGCGATTCCAGCCAGCTCGCCAAGAGTGAGGAATTGATGAAAACCGCTTCCGAGCTCGACGCCGTGGCCGAGACCATCAAGGGCACCCTCACCGATCAGGCTCTTACCGATTTCACCGCCAAGATGCAGGAATACAAGGACAAGTTCGCTTCTTCGGGTTCTGCGAGCTAACGTCATCCGCGAAAGCGCCCGTATCGAGCGCCTCAAACGAGAAAACCCGCGGCCTTCGCCGCGGGTTTTTTATTATTCGCTTCTTTTCCGGCGAGGCACTTTTACCTCCGACGAAGCCTTTTACCGAAAGCCCAGACGAAGTATGCTTTCATCACGATGAATCCAACCGATCTTTCGATGCTGGCGATATTTCTCGGCCTCTTCGTCCTTTTCGCGCTGGGACTTTTTCTCGGCCTGTCCCTGGGGCGGCGCAACGGCCGCCTGGAATCCGAACGGGATCTTTCGGGGCGGCTGGAAGCTGAACGCGAAGACGCGGTCAAGCGTTCGAGAGCCGTGGTGGGTGGCCAGGTGGCCGAACAGCTCGCTCCCTACCTGCCCGATTTTCCCTGCGATCCCGGCGACGCCCGATTCATCGGCAAGCCCGTCGATTTTGTCTGCTTCAGCGGCGCCGGAGGCGGTGCCGGAGGCGGTGCCGGAGGCGAGGCAGCAGGCGCGGCCTCCGGCGGCGAGGTCAGCGAAATAATCTTCGTGGAAGTGAAATCCGGAGGATCTGGTCTCTCGCGTACCGAAAAAAGCATCAGGGACGCCATCGTGGCCGGCAGGGTCCGCTGGGTCGAATACCGAATTCCCCAGGATTGAGCGCCCTGGGACTGCCCGAGGTCGCCCCGCTTCAAACCCTCAGGCCTCCATGTCCTTATAGCGCTTGGCGGCGTATTTCGGAAAGAATTTTACCCATACGAGTATCAGGATCGCGAAGACCGCGCCGAAGATCATCGCGTAGGCATAGCGCGGCAAGGCAATCACGGCGCTCAGGCCGGACAATCCTCCGATCAGGCCCATCGTCGCCAGTATGGCTATGCTTGAATTGGGATTCTGTTTCATGGCGGCCAAGGGGTTGTCCCAGCGGAGGCGCGGCCAAGTCACATCGAGCCAGAGGCCGGCCATGTTGAGGGCTGTGGAGAACAGGAGGGCCAGAAGCAGGGCGATGAGGCTGTCCAGCGCGCCGATTCCGAACAGCAGAGCCCCGGCGCCGCAGCCAATGAAGGCTCCGAGAAGGGCAAACAGCTCCGCGTGGAGCAGTTTCGCCGCGAAATACCATGTCGACTTTATGGGCATGGACTTTATCCAGGGTAGGGCCTTCGCGTCCCTCGAGACGGCGGTGCTGGTGATGCTGGAGGATGAGCCCAGAAAACCGCCGAAGGCCGCCGGGATGAGATAGGCGCCGGGACCTGTCAGCATGGGGCCCAGGCTCTTCACGGCTTCGGACAGGATTTCGCGCTGCGCCAGGTAGACGACGGCCATAAGGGCCGGCATGAGGATCATGACAAAGGGTCCATTCAGAAGGTACATGGGCTCGCGGTTTATGAGCCGGATTTCCCTGGCCACGAGGCTGCGCATCAGGGATTTTTGCGTGAATGTCCGACGTCCCTCCCGTCCTTTTCCGTCCAGGGAAAGCTTCTTCTTTGAAAACGTCGATTCGTTGAAGGATCGGAGGCTCCGCACGTAACCATTGCCAAGCAGGACGACGACGACGGCGCAGCCGGCGAGGCCGATGGCCAGATTACCCAGGACGGCGAGAATGCCCGTGATGCTGGAAGCTTCCGACAGCGCCTTCCATGCCAGCCACGAAGGAATCCATGCCTGTCCCAGCCGCGAGATCAGGGAACCGGAATCGACGTAGAGCGCCAGGCTGGCAGGGGCGCCGATCTTGGTCATGGCCGATTGTATGTAAAAATTGAAGGCGAGGGCGAAACCCATGCCGAGGAAGCCGCCCAGGTAGATGATGAAGTTCTTGCTCCTGAACAGTCTGGAAGCGTTCATCAAGGGCACGAGGATAAGATAGGAAATGGCGGTCGGCAGGAGGGGCAGGGCGAAGGCCGTCACGAGCCCGTTCACGTAGAACATGAAGGGCGGGGCCTCCTTTATACCGTAGATGACGATCGCGATGGCCATGACGAAAACGCCCATCAAGGCTTCCGCGAAATAGACGAGGAACATCTTCGCCGCGAGTAGCTCCCTGGAAGAGAAGGGCAGAACGAGGAAGCCCGATTCGATGCCCGACTGCGAGAACATGGAGAGCGCCATCATGAAAGCCATGATGAAGACGAGCACCGAAGCCGTGATGGAGGCGTTGAGGAGCATCAATCCCTGCATGCCGGCGGGCTTGAGCCCCTCGTACATCGTCATGTTCATCATGACGAACATGAAACCGACATCGGCGAGAATGAGGACAATGCCTAAGCCGATTCCTATGGTCTTGGCGAGCTTCTTCGGCTTTTTCAGCTCCTTCCACGAAGGGAGGGACAGGCTGAAGGTGCTTTTGATATAGAGGATGGCGAGGCTGACGATGCGTGACCTCATAGAGCCGCGTCTCCGTTCGACGAATCGACGAGCTGGAGGAAAAGACTCTCCAGGCTGTCCCCGGTTTCGTTGGCCGATGTTCTCCGGCTCCTCAACTCCGCCATGGTGCCTCTGAAGATTATCCTGCCCTTGTTGATGATCGCCAGCTCGTCGCAGACTTTTTCCGCCACCTCCATGACGTGTGTGGAAAAGAAGACACATTTGCCGGCTTTCGTGCGTTCCCTCATGATTTCCTTGAGTTCGAAGGCCGCCTGCGGGTCGAGGCCCACCATGGGCTCGTCCAGCACCCAGTTCTGGGGGTCGTGCAGGAGGCTCGCGAGAACACCCAGCTTCTGCTTCATGCCCCTGCTCAGGCTTCCGATGGGCGACGCGAGCGCGTCGGCGAGGCTGAAGCGCTTCGCGTATTCCGCTATGCTCGCCCTGCGGACATCCGTCGTCACGCCGAAGACGTCGGCCACGAAATCGAGATATTCGTAAGCCTTGAGCCTGTTGAAAAGTTCGGGATTGTCATGGACGAGACCGATGTGGCGTTTCGCTTCCAGAGGGTTATTTTTCATGGAAACGCCGTCTATGAGGATGTCGCCGCCGTCGGGCTCGAGCGCCCCGCAGAGGATGCGTATCGTGGTTGTCTTGCCCGCGCCGTTCGGCCCGAGAAAGCCGAAAATCCTGCCGTCGGGAATGATCAGCGACAGGGAATCCACGGCCTTGTTTTCGCTCTTCGCGTAGGTCTTCGAAATACCGGTCAGTTCGATCACGTTTTTCTCCTTAGCCCCGGGCCTTCGCCCTCGCACGGTTGGTATTCTATCGCATCGGCCAACGCTGTGGAAGGATTTCGATAAAAAAATATGCATAGTGAGGCCTGGAGTCAATTAACCGCTTCCACGTTTTTCAAAGCCGGTGCATAATGGAAAACAATGGCGACCGTTCCGATCAACGCAGACTCGAGCCCCAGCGTCGTGCTCGAGCTGCTGTACAGCATGAAAGTAAAACACGCGATGACTACCGAGGTGATCACCGCGGCACCCTCATCCAGCCTGCGCGACGTGCAGAAACTCATGCGGGACAACGCCATCACCGGCATACCCATCGTCGAAGAGGGGCGCCTGCGGGGCATTGTGTCGATCGGCGACATCATCGGCGCCTTGGATTCGGGCAGCATAGGCCATCCCGCTTCGGAACTCATGACAAGTTCACTGGTAACCCTTGACGATGAGATGCCGCTTTCCTTCGCGGTGACCTATTTCGATCGCTATAAATTCGGCCGTTTTCCCGTTCTGGACGCCACGGGAAGACTCTGCGGCATCATAACGGCCTCCGACATTCTCAGACGACTTCTCATCGCCTTGAACGAGGAAATCGGCAGGATGGAGCAGCGCATAGCCGGCCGGCATTCCGAGAAGGAAGGTCCTATCCCCGTGGTGGAACTCAATTTCGGCACCTCGCCCCTCGATTTTTCCAGAGCGGGCAACGCGAGCGCCCGGTTCAAGAAGGCGATCGTGGAGAGGGGCTGCCCGCCGCCCATAGCGAGGAAGGTCGCCGTCGCCTCCTACGAGCTGGAACTCAACCAGGTCATTCATTCCACGGGCGGCAGCATGCGGATGCGCGTCTATGACGATACGATCGAGATATTGGCCCAGGACGAGGGACCCGGCATTCCCGACGTGGAGCTCGCGATGCGGGAAGGCTATTCCACCGCGAACGAGTGGGTGCGTTCTCTCGGCTTCGGCGCCGGGATGGGGCTTCCAAACGTAAAGCGGGTAGCCGACGAGTTCTCGATCCAATCCGAGATGGGGAAGGGCACCACCGTCAGAGCGGTGATCCTCTGGAATAAAACCTGAACGAAACTGAACAAAAAATGAATAAAATGGAGGGGTCATGCGCATCAAGGATATTTCGGTTCTCGTGGACGCGGAGATCGTGCAGGGGGTCTACGAGGAGAGCGACGTAGAAGGCGGCTATACCTCCGATCTTCTGTCCGATGTTATGGCCCACGCCAAGGCCCAGGAAGTCCTCATCACCATCCAGGCCCACAAGAATACCGTGGCGGTGGCCGGACTCGTCGGCGCTCCCGCCATAATTATCTGCAACGGCCGGCCCATGCCGGAAGACATGATCGAGGCGGCCAGGGACGAAGGGATAGCCCTCATGCGCAGCGAACTCACCCAGTACGAAGTGTCGGGCAGGCTTTGGAAAGCCCTTCGCGGCTGAAGCGCGGATTCTGATGGGCGTAACGCGCCTGCGCGCCGATCTGCACAACCACTCCTGCCTCAGCCCCTGCGCCGATCTCTCCATGTCGCCCACGCTTATGGCCAGGACAGCCCGCGCTAGAGGGGTCGATATCCTGGCGCTCACCGACCACAACGCGTCCATGAACTGCGGGGCTTTCGCCATCGCCTGCGCGCGGGAAGGCGTCATTCCCCTTTTCGGCATGGAGATGAACTCCTCCGAGGAAGTCCACATCCTCGCCCTTTTCCCCACGCCCCGCGAAGCCCTCGCCTTCGGGGCAGAGCTCCATTCCCTGATTCCAGAGACTCCCTGGGATTCGGGCGCCTTCGGCGATCAGGCTGTGGTGGATGAGAACGAGGGCGTGCTCGAACTGCACGGACGCTGGCTCGGCGCCGCCCTGGACGCGCCCTTCGGCGACCTCGCCTCGAAGGCGCGCCTCGCCGCTGCCCTCGTCATCCCGGCCCACGTCGATCGCGGCATGTTCTCCGTGTACAGCCAGCTCGGGTTTCTGCCACCCGGCCCCTACGACGCCGTCGAATCCATGGGTCCGCCTCCCTCCTTCCTCACCGGCGGCCTCTGCGCGATCTCCGGCTCCGACGCGCATTATCCCGAACACCTGGGCCGGCGGCCCTTCCTTGTCGACATGGACGGGGCCCCTGTGGAGGAGATGAGACGCGCCTTGGCTGATTATGGGACTGTCCTCGCGGCTTGCGGGGCTGGGCGGGAGCCCGGAGCCCCCGCCGTCCAGGAAGAATGGAACGGCTCCGAGGCCCCCTTCTTGGGCTATCCGAGCCTATTGTCAGACCCTCGCCTGGACCTGTACCCCGCCGTCGAAGCCCGGAATTTCATGGAAAACCTGAGGGAAGCGCTGCGCGACGGTACGGTGATCCCCACCCACCTGGCGCGTTCCCTCATCTAGACGCGGCCGCGCCTCCAGAGCACTAAATAAAGCGCCTCCAGAGCACTAAATAAAGCGCTTCCAGAGCATCAACGAGAGCGTTTCCCCGCTCCGCTTACTCGGCCCACCTGATGGCGAAGCGTATCGGCTTTTCGAGGGTCAGAATATCGAAGAAGGGTATTTTCACCTTGAAAATCTGCCCCTGAGCCGTGCCGCCCGACGACGACAGAATGGTTCGCGGCGCCGTGATCGTCAGCTCGAGGGCGCAGGCGTCGAAAGCCGGCATGGCTTTTTTGCCGATGATCACCGTCTCGAGATTCATCCTGTATTCTTCGGCCGTTATGGGGTCTTCTTCCAGGGCCGGCGGGCTTAGGCTGTCCAGCAGCCTGCCGTCCACGCCGGGAAAAAGCGAAAAGGCTGCCGCGGCGTTCTCCCTCGTCAGCGAGACGGAGAGTTCGCGCTGCGCGGGCAGGGAACCGGCGGCGGGGAGGGATTTCAGCGCTATCATACCCGCCGGCACGAGACTCTTGTCGTCGACAAAGACCTGGGTATCGGGAACCCATATCACCGACGTGAGGGAATCGGGGCTCGGCGCGGAGACATCGACGAGGAAGATGGATTTCCTGCCGGAGAACTCCTCCTTGAGGGCCGCCACGTCGAAAAGCTCGGACTTGGGCGAAATGCCGCCGATCTGGCGTACCCTGTCGCTCAAGGTTCCCGGAACTTCCAGGCGGAGGGCCATGCGGGCGCTCATGTCGTTGCGGATCGACGTTTCGAGACGTCCGGAGCAGGACGCGAGCGTCATCGCCCACAGAACGAGAGTCACGGCGCAAAAAAACGGCGCGGCGGCCGGATGAGCCCTGGCCGCAAGAGCCCCGCGCGACGATACCCTGGAGACAGCCGATCTCAGCGTTCCGGTCATTTTCAACATCCTTCTTATCATGGAATTTTTCTCGCTCATTTTCTCGAATATACAGGCACGGGCCTCGTGCTTTGGCGCAGGAGCACTTCTCCCATCCTGTCCAGGGTGGCCTGGCTCTCCAGGCTGAGACGCCTGAAGGTGGCATGGCTGACGAGCAATTCCTGATGGAGTTCCCTGCAGAGGGAGTCCAGGCGAGCCGCCACGGCGATTGTATCCCCGAACACATCCTTCTTTTGATCGCCCGGAGGGCCGAGAAGGGCCGAAACCACCAGCCCCGAATGCACGCCTATCGAAACCTTCAGATTGGCGGGCAGGGACTGGGCGGCCAGGTCTTCCCTGAGCCCGTGGATCTCGTCCATGAAGGCATATGCCGAATAGAGGGCTCTTTCCGGATTAACCTGCTCGTCGACGAGGCCGAAGAGAATGATGACGGAGTCGCCGTTGATCGACATGATGCGGCCTCCCTGGCCACTCGCCACATGAGTCCAGAGCGCGTAGTACTTGTTGAGGAATTCGACCGATTTCTGGGCTCCCATAACCTCCGAGAGGGCGGTGAAGCCGACGATGTCCGAGGATATGGCGGAGACGAGAAGCCTCGTGGGCGTCACGACCTTAACTGGGGGACCTGCGCCCTCTTCGGCTAGAAGGGGAGCCTGTTCGGGTTTGGGAGGGCTCTCGAGCAGGCGATCGAGACGGGCGCGCAGGGTGATGGCGCGCATCCTCGCCGCGAGAAGCATTATATCGAAACTGGCGATGCCCAGAAGGGCGAAAAGGTGCTGCGGCGAAGCTGCGAAGGCCTTGAGGCCCGAGGCGAAGTGGGTGACCTGGAGCGCCTCCAGATAGGCGTCGCGATCCAGTTGTCCGCCGTCGAAAGCCTGTTTCAAGTTGATCCTCATGTCGAGATAGTAGTAGAAAGCGAAGAAAATGGCGCCGGAACCCAAAGAGAGGGCGCCCTCAGCCACGCGCTTGAGCAGCCCGCTCTTGCGCGAAAACGCTATCGCCTGGAAAAATCCGATGTAGATGGCGGCGCTCCAGAGCAGAATGTTCGTGGATTCGAAAAAATCCATGCTGCTCGTCGCGGCCTTGAGGATCGAGTATCCGAGGGGCGTGATCAGCGAGAAGAGAAAGCGCAGGATGGGGAGGTGTCCCTGGGTTACGAGCAGGAAGGTCTGGGCGATCATGAACACCATGACGATAATGGATGAAGTGACGCCCATGGCTATGGAGCCCGAAGTAAGGAAGATGATGACAATGAAGAACACGACGAGCTGACTGCTGTAATAGTAGAATTCTTCGCTGAAACGCCTGAAAGATATCTTCATCGTGAATTCATTGTACCCGGAGGGACTCATCCTGCAAAGCCCTTAACGCGTTTCCATTCGCCCAGGAATTGTCTTGACTAGATTTTTCGGCCGTGTACAATGATAAGGCCAATCTATTTGGCAGATTTCCAAAAGGAGGTCCTATGAAAAAGCTCGCGAAGTTCACCGCCATTCTGTTGGCGCTGACCTTCATCCTCGCAGGAGCGGACGTTTTCGCACAGGCCAAGGCTAAATTCCATATCGGCGTCGTTACCGGCACGGTATCCCAGTCAGAAGACGATCTCCGCGGCGCGGAAGCCCTCATCAAAGAATATGGCTCCGTAAAAACCGGCGGCATGGTCCAGCACATCACCTATCCCGACGATTTCATGTCCCAGCAGGAGACCTTCATCTCTTCCGTCGTGGCCCTCGCCGACGATCCCCTCATGAAGGCGATCGTCATCAACCAGGCCATTCCCGGAACCACGGAAGCCTTCAAGCGCGTAAAGGCCAAGAGATCGGACATCCTCCTTCTCGCCGGCGAACCGCACGAAGACCCCCTCGTCATTCAGAGCGCGGCCGACCTGGCCCTCTCCGCCGACTTCGTGTCCCGCGGCTACACCATCATCTGGGCAGCCAAGCAGCTCGGAGCCAAGACCTTCGTCCATATCTCCTTTGCCCGCCATATGAGCTATGAGTCGCTCGGCCGCCGCCGCGCCATCATGGAAGAGGCCTGCAACGATCTCGGACTGAAGTTCGCGTTCGAAACCGCCCCGGACCCGACCTCCGACGTCGGCGTTCCCGGCGCCCAGCAGTTCATTCTCGAGAAAGTTCCCCAGTGGATCGAAAAATACGGCAAGGACACCGCGTTCTTCTGCACGAACGATGCCCATACCGAACCCCTTCTCAAGCAGCTCTTCGCGTATGGCGGCTACTTCGTCGAAGCCGACCTTCCCTCTCCCCTCATGGGTTACCCAGGGGCTCTCGGACTCGATCTTTCCAAGGAAGCGGGCGATTTCCCCGCCATCCTGAAGAAAGTCGAAGCCGCCGTCGTGGCCAAGGGCGGCAAAGGCCGCTTCGGCACCTGGGCCTTCTCCTACGGCTACAGCCTCACCGCGGGCTTGGGCGAATATGCCAAGAACGTAGTCGAAGGCAAGGCCAAGAAAGGCAGCCTGAACGACGTATTCAAGGCACTCGCGAAATACACCCCCGGCGCCAAGTGGAACGGCGCCTACTATGTCGACATGGGAACCGGCGTCCGCGCCAAGAACCAGGTCCTCATCTACATGGACACCTATGTGTTCGGCAAGGGATTCCTCCCCACCACGAAGCAGAAGGTTCCCGAGAAATACTACAACGTGAAAATGAAGAACTAGCGTACGTTGGGCGAAGCCCCGCAAGGGGCTTCGCCAGGCTGCGCGGTTTCTGCAACGCCGGACCCTTTTGGGTCCGGCGTTTGCGCGAGAATCGGCTTTAAGGAGTCGAAGCGCCCACGTGAGTATTACCCACGTGGGCGCCACCACGAATGGCCATCCCCCTCTCCCGCAAGGGAAATCTTTTCATTTAGGGACTATTATGGGACAGAATGGGCCTCTTTTATCATTAAAGAATGTTTCCAAGGAGTTCTACGGAAACGTAGTGCTTCAGGATGTAAATTTTGACCTGCATGAGGGCGAAATCCTCGGTTTGGTCGGAGAAAACGGCGCGGGCAAGACTACTCTCATGAGTATTCTTTTTGGAATGCCCGTCATCGCCGAGACCGGCGGTTTTAAGGGGAAGATCATCCTCGACGGTCAGGAAATGCACTTTGCGAGTCCCTTTGACGCGCTCGACGCGGGACTCGGCATGGTTCACCAGGAATTCAGCCTCATACCGGGCTTTACCAGCACCGAAAACATCGTCCTGAATAGGGAATCGATGAGGCCGAGCATCCTGAACGACGCCTTCGGCAAACGAATGAGCATCCTCGACAGGCCGGCGATGAAAAAACGCGCCGAGAGCGCCATCGAGAAGCTGGGCGTCAAGCTCGACTCCGACATGCTCATCTCGGAAATGCCGGTCGGACACAAACAGTTTACCGAAATTGCGCGCGAAATCAGCCGCGAGAAATCGCGTCTTCTCATTCTGGACGAGCCTACGGCCGTCCTCACCGAGAGCGAGGCGGAGATACTCCTCGATTCGCTGCGGAAACTCGCGAAAAAGGGCGTCGCCATCATCTTCATCTCCCACCGGCTCAAGGAAGTCGTCGAGGTGGCGGACAAGATCGTGGTCCTGCGCGACGGCCTCGCCGTAAAGGATGTTCCCGCCGCGGGTGTGACGATCAAGGACATCGCTTCGTGGATGGTTGGCCGCTCGGTATCCTCTGACGCCGCCCGTCATGACGAGAACAAGAACTACGGCGAGAAGATCCTCTCCGTCGAGCATCTCTGGGTGGATATGCCCGGCGAAACCGTCCGCGACGTCTCCTTCGAGGTCAGGCAGGGCGAGATTTTCGGCATAGGCGGCCTGGCCGGCCAGGGCAAGCTCGGCATCCCCAACGGGGTGATGGGGCTCTATGCCGCCGGCGGCACGGTTCATCTCCATGACAAGACCATCGAGCTCAACTCCCCCAACGCCGCCCTCAAGGCGGGCATGGCCTTCGTTTCCGAGGATAGGCGCGGCGTAGGCCTTCTCCTCGACGAAAGCCTCGACTGGAACATCGCCTTCACGGCCATGCAGGTTCACAAGCAGTACCTGAAACCGGTCCTGGGCGGTCTTTTTACCCTGCGCGACGAGGCCGGGATGGTGACTCTCTGCAAGGAATACATCTCGCTCCTGGACATCAAGTGCACGGGGCCCCGCCAGAAGGCGAAGGAACTGTCGGGCGGCAACCAGCAGAAAATCTGCCTCGCCAAGGCATTCGCGCTCAAGCCTGACCTCCTCTTCGTCTCCGAACCCACGCGCGGCATAGACGTCGGCGCCAAGAAACTGGTGCTCGACACCCTGCGGAAATACAACAAGGAATACGGCACCACCATCGTGATGGTATCGAGCGAGCTCGAGGAACTGCGCGCCATATGCGATCGCGTCGCCATCATCGACGAGGGCCGGATAGCCGGCATATTGCCGCCCACCGCCGATGTGGCCGAATTCGGCATCCTCATGGCGGGCATCACCGATTCCCCCTCCAGAACAAAACTCGCTTCCGCGGCCGAGGAGGCACCGAATGCGTAACAACCTCAAAACATTCATCCAGGATTTCGGATGGCCCCGCATCATCATATTCCTATTCCTGGTATCGCTTTTCGTGCTGGCTCCCTTCGTCGGGGTGCGTCTCGACGCCTCCCTGTCGGACTGCCTCAACCGCTTCGGCCAGTACGCCATTCTCGTTCTCGCCCTCGTACCCATGATCCAGTCGGGCTGCGGCCTCAACTTCGGCCTGGCCCTCGGCATCGTGGCCGGCCTCCTCGGCGCGACCGTCTCTCTCCAGCTGGAACTCCGCGGCTTCTGGGGATTCTTCGGCGCCATCGCCTTCGCCACGCCCTTCTCCGTCATCTTCGGATACTTCTACGGAAAGCTCCTCAACAAGGTTAAGGGCGAGGAGATGACCATCGCCATGTACGTCGGCTTTTCCTTCGTCATGTTGATGTGCATCATGTGGCTCGTGCTTCCCTTCGACAACCCGACCATGGTCTGGGGCTACGCGGGCAAGGGTCTGCGCACCACCATCACGGTGGAAGGCTACTGGCTTAAAATCCTCAACGACTTTCTCGCGATAAGGATAGGGCGATTCTTCGTCTTCCCGACGGGACTGCTCCTCTTCGTGGGAGCCTGCGCCGGCGGCATCTGGCTCTTCCTGAGGACGAGGATAGGCACGGCCATGACAGCCGTCGGCTCGAACCCCGATTTCGCGAGAGCCTCGGGCGTCAGCGCCGACAAGATGCGGACCACTTCCGTCATCCTGTCGACCTTCCTCGGCGCCATCGGCATCATCGTCTACCAGCAGAGCTTCGGCTTCATCCAGCTCTACACCGCCCCCAGCCCCATGGTCTTCCCGGCTGTGGCGGCCATCCTCATCGGAGGGGCCAGCGTAAACAAAGCATCCATGATCAACGTTCTCGTCGGCACCTTCCTTTTCCAGGGCTTGCTCACGATGACGCCCTCGGTCATCAACTCCATCCTCCAGACCGACATGTCGGAAGTAATTCGAATCATCGTTTCCAACGGCATGATCCTCTACGCGCTCACGCGCAAGGTGAAGGTGTCCAAATGAGCCCAAAGAAAAAAAGCGTCGCCACAATGTTCTCCGAGTATGCCGTCGTCATCATCTTCCTGGTGATAACGATTGCGGCCATTTCGCCCTCGGGGCTTTCCCTTACCTACATCATCCAAGAACTCATCACGAGGCTGGGGCGCAACTCCTTCCTCGTCATTTCCCTCCTCCTGCCGATATACTCGGGCATGGGGCTCAACTTCGCTATGTCCCTGGGCGCCATGGCCGGCCAAATCGGCCTTATCTTCGCGGTCGACTGGAGCGTCGCCGGCTGGCAGGGTCTCGTCTTCGCCCTCCTCATCGGCCTCCCTATCGCCGTCTTCCTCGGCTGGATCTGCGGCAAGGTGATGAACAAGGCCAAGGGGCGGGAGATGGTCACCGGCTACATCCTCGCTTTCTTCATCAACGGCATCTACCAGTTCTTCGTCCTCTACATGATGGGCTCGGTGATTCCGATGAGGAACGCCTCCATCCTCCTCTCGCGAGGCTACGGCATCCGCAACACCCTCAACCTGGAATCGGTGCGCCAGTCCCTGGACACCATATTCATGCTGAAGCTGGGCGGCTTCGACGTCCCCGTCGTGACCCTGATCATCATCGCCCTTCTCTGCGTCTTCATCGTCTGGTTCAAGAAGACGAAGCTGGGCCAGGACATGAGGGCCGTCGGCCAGGACATGACCGTCGCCGAGGCGGCGGGCATTCCCGTCGAGAAGACCCGCATCGTGGCGATCATCATATCGACCGTCCTCGCCTGCGCCGGGCAGCTCATCTTCCTCCAGAACATGGGCAACCTGGCCACCTACAACGCCCATGACCAGACGAGCTTCTTCGCCGCCGCGGCCATCCTCGTCGGTGGGGCCTCGGTCACCCACGCCAGCATTCCCAACGTCTTCATCGGCGTCATTCTTCTCCACGCGATGTTCATCGTGTCGCCTCTCGCCGGCCAGAATCTCTTCGGCTCGGCCATGGTAGGCGAGTATTTCCGCCAGTTCATCGGCTACGGCGTCATCGCCCTTTCCCTCGTGCTCTACGCCTGGAAATCCAGAAAGGCTATCTTCAACTCGAGGTCGGACTTAAGGGGCGGGGCGGCCGGAAAAGGCAAGGATGAGGGAGGTCAGGCATGAAAGCGATTTCATTCAGGAACCGTTCCTTCGTCGTGCGGTCCATTCTTGTGCTCGTGTACATAGCCGTCGTCATCATCATGCTTATGACGGGCAAGCGGCATACCATCCTGATCGACAACAAGGATTCAGAGGACGGCAGCATACTAGCCATCGATGGCATGTCGGTCCAGATCGACAACCAGGAAGCCTTCGAATACTACCCGGGGGACAGGGACAAGGCCATCGTCCAGGGTCAGAAACACAAGGTCAAGGTGGAGATTTTCGCCGACGGGAAGATCGTCGAGTCAGCCTTCAGCGTACCGCTCGGCCAGGACATGGTGCTTCTCGAGGTGCCCAAGCTGATAGCCGGCGTCGAGCCCTATCTCAAGCCTTTCACCGTTCTCCAGGAACAGGATTCCTCTCCCGCCGTGGATTCGCCGCAGAGTATCCAGTTCGGCGGCGATTCGCCCGTCGTGGACGAAACCGCTCTCGAAGTTCCTCCCGACGCTGTGCTCCCGCAATAACGTTATTCGACAAAGCTTTGTTCCTTCAGGCTGCCCGGGCTCCCGGGCGGCCTTTTTTGTTGACTACTAATTTGATAAGAAATTTTGACACGATAACAGGACGGGAGCAGGATTTTTGCAGGAAGGCTGTATATATTTGAGCCGCGCCGGATAATTGATAAAGCTTAGGTTTACGCGATGTAATTTTTGTTTAGGACACTAGCGTCATGATGGAAATCCTGGGTAACAGCGTGGTTTATCGTTATCTCCCGTACTTCTTCCAGTGTGCTCCGAATATCTTAGTCTCGTCGGGGATCACGGCGGTAATCGGCTTGGAAACCCAGGTTATATTCAAAAAATGCTTCCAATGTATGTTCTCGTTCGTTATGTTTCCGCCCCAGGTGCCGCAACCGAGCGTGAGACCGAAGGGCATGCCGTTATCATAGTTTCCGGAATTGCCGAAGGGTTGTGTCTGTCGAACCATCACCCGGCTTACCTTGGCCCTGGTACCCAGCTCCAGAACATGCGCATCATTCGTGGTATGGATGCCGCAGGAGTGTCCGTAGCCCGAATATCTGGTTATATCCCTCACAAGACAGACAGCCTCTTCGAATTCCTTGTATTTCCATACCGTCAGTACTGGTGAAAGCTTTTCGCCCGAGAAGGGATCACCCAGTCCTACTACATTGCTTTCTACCATAAGAAATGTTGTTTCTGGCTTCACGATAATTCCCGCCAGAGCCGCGATTTTCTGGGCGTGCTGTCCCACATGGTCTCTTCCCATGTGCACTCCATCGGGCCACATCAGTTTTTGCAGCTTTTTCTTCTCCTCCGTGTTGCACAAGTGTCCGCCAAGGCTCTGAAAAAGGGAAAGCATCGTGTCGTAGATGCTTTCGTGGAGCACTACAGAGTTTTCAGAGGAGCAGGAGGTGGCGTTGTCGAATATCTTGCCATCGCGAATCTTGGTCGCGGCATCTTTGAGATCAGCGGTCTCGTCCACCACCACTGTGGAGTTGCCCGCGCCCACACCGTAAGCAGGCTTCCCTGAAGAATAAGCCACCTTTACCAGGGGAGAGCCGCCTGTGGCTATAACAAGGTCTACGCTTCGCATGAGTTCTTGGGATAGTTCAAGTGTTGGTTCCTTGATATTCAGCACAAGATCCTCAGGCGCTCCTACCTTGCGAAGGCCTGCCCTCATGTACTCTGCGGCCAGGTCACAAGAATCTTTGGCCTTAGGATGGGGAGCGAATATGATCGCGTTGCGGCATTTCAGGGCAGGGAGTCCATTGCAGGCTATAGTAGACGTCGCATTCGTCACGGGGGTGAGCGCGCCGATTACTCCAATCGGTTTGGCGATCTTCAATAGACCTTTTTCCCTATCATCCTCTATGACACCTACAGTCTTTAGGCCATCTAGATCACGCAGGGTCCCAAGGGTTTTCTTTTGATGCTTTGAAAGTTTGTGTTCGTACACACCCATTCCGGTTTCATCGGCGGCGAGGCGGGCACAGGCTTGAGCGTGTTCATGCTTATATATTTCCCAGCCCACGGCGGCTACCATCTCATCCACTCTTTCCTGTGGCCAGAACTCAATTTGCTCCTGAGCCGCTCTGGCCCTCGCTATAAGACGTTCCATTATTTCCGACATTTTAGGCCTGCTTCCGCTTGAGATAGCGGTCCAGGAGCACGGCGAGGAGGATGATCACACCCTTGGCCACGAGCTGGAAATGCGCGTCCACGGCCATGAGATTGAATCCGTTGTTGAGGATTCCGATGATGAAAGCTCCCACCATGGTGCCCCAGATGGTGCCTCGTCCGCCCATGAGGCTCGTTCCCCCCAGGATGACAGCCGCGATGGCGTCGAGCTCGAATCCTTCCCCCGTATTGGGTTGGGCTGAGGAGAGCCGTCCCATGAGAATCATGCCGGCCAGGGCGGTGAGCATTCCCCCCATGACGTAGGTCAGGAATTTGACCTTTCCTACCTTTATCCCCGAGAGGCGGCTCGCTTCCACGTTGCCTCCCACGGAATAGATGTGGGCTCCAAACGTTGTTCTGGTCAGAAGGAAATCCATAAGAATAACCACTATGGCCATTATGATCACCGGCACCGGGACCCCCAGCAGGACTCCCTGGCCTAGCGAGAGGAATCCACCCTCGAACCTGATGATCGGCGTTCCGCCGGTGATTATCAGGGCGATTCCCCGATAGATAGTGAGGCCTGCCAGAGTGGCTATGAATGGCGGAATTCCGGCCACTGCCACGAAAGCGCCATTGAAGGCTCCGGCCGCGCCGCCGACAAGGATTCCGGCGCCGATTCCCAGCAGGGATGAGCCGGTCGCCTCGATGATGATCATGGCTACGCAGCTGGAAAGCGCCACGAGGGAGCCCACCGAGAGGTCTATGCCAGCGGTGATGATGATGAAGGTCATGCCAGCCGCGATGATGGTATTGATGGAAACCTGTCGCGCCACGTTGATGAGGTTGGGAAGGGTGAGAAATTGCTTGTTCGCCAGAGACATGGCCAAGGTTATGACGAAGAGGACACCGAACGAACCATAACGGGCCAGAACCGTTTTCAGACCGCTCCCTTGCTGCGTTTTCATACCCCTTCACTCCCATTCCGTAGTATTTGGCTATCGTTGAGTCCCGACGCGTACGCGAGAACCCGCTCCTGGCTGGCCTCCTCCCTGGAGATAGAGGCGACAAATCTTCGTTCATGCATGACATAGAGGCGATCGCTCATGGAAAGCAGCTCGGGGAGATCGGAGGATATGAGGATGATTCCCTTTCCTTCCCGGCACAGAGCGTTCATCTGCTGGTACATTTCCAGCTTGGCTCCTACATCGATTCCCCTTGTGGGTTCGTCGAGGATGATTATTTTTCCTCTCCGGGCGAGCCATTTCGCCAGAACCGCTTTCTGCTGGTTTCCGCCGCTCAGTGTGGTGATGTCGGCCGAATCCGAGGGGCACTTGATGGACAGTTTTCCTATATACTCCGCGGATACCGCTGACTGCCTGCGGCGATCGACGATGGCGAAACGGGAAACCCAATCGAGAATGGTGATCGTTATGTTATGGAGCACCGATCTGCCTGATATCAGCCCATGATCCTTCCTGTTCTCAGGTACCATGCCCAATCCCAGATCCCGCGCGTGGCGGGGAGAGTTGACCGTAACTTCGGTACCGCTGATCCTCAGCCGTATTTCCGGGTCAGGGTCGGCGCCGAAAACTTTGCGGGCCCATTCCGTTCTTCCCGCCCCCACAAGTCCGGCTAGCCCGACAACTTCGCCCTTGCGAAGCGTGAAAAGTATCCCCTCTGGCCCGGATACGCCGTCTTCAGCCTCCAGAAGTACTTCTCCAGGGCTCACGGCTTCTTTCGGATAGTGATTGCCGATGGACCGTCCGACCATGGTGGAGATGAGTTCCGGAAGGGATAGCTCCCCCGCCAATCCGCTGTAGACGCTTTTTCCGTCCCTCATGACCGTCACCCGGTCGGCGATGCGGAAAATCTCCTCAAGGCGATGGGATATGTAGAGGATGCCGACTCCTGCCTTTTTCAAGGTTTCAATCTTTTTGAAAAGGAGGTTGATTTCCGTTTCCGTGAGGGAGGCCGTCGGTTCGTCCATCAGGATAAAACGGGCATTGCGGGAAAAGGCTCGGGAGATTTCCACGAGCTGCTGTTCAGCCATGCCGAGATTCCCCGCAAGGGCGTTCGGGTCGAGGGAGAGGCCGAGGGCGGAAAAAACTTCGCTCGCTTTCCTGTGGAGCTTTTTGGGCGACATGACGAATCGGCCGACCATCTTTTCTCTGCCCAGGAAAAGGTTGTGAGCCACCGAGAGCCAGGGCACAAGGCTCAGTTCCTGATATATCGCCGCGACTCCCGCGTCAGAGGCGGATTTTGGATTTCTGAGATGAACCTCAGTCCCGTCGAGCAGAATTCGCCCCGAATCGGGCTGCAACGCTCCGCTCAGGATCTTGAGGAGGGTGGATTTTCCGGCTCCGTTCTCGCCTAGGATAGCGTGTACTTCTCCCCTTCGCAGGGAGAAGAAGACATCGTCCAGAGCCTGGACGCCGGGGAAGCCCTTGGATATTCCCTCAACCGAAAGCCCCGCGGGGAGCCCCGCAGGGCTCCCCGAAGCTCCCTCCGGAGCCCTGAGGCCATCGTTGTCTGACACCTTACTTTCTGAATTGTCCGACATTTTCTTTGGTAACAAATGATACATCCATGATCTTCATTGCCTGGACCTGTTTGCCGGCAAGAACTTCCTTCGCGAACTGAACGCCGATCTTTCCGATATCGTAGGGAGGAAGGGCGATGGTCATGTACAGTCTACCCTCGGCTACTGCCTTGAGGGCATCAGGATTGGCATCCATGCCGGTGATCTTGACGGAGCGGCTCATCGAAGAGGCGGCGGCGAGGGCGCCCATGGCCATTTCGTCATTCAGGCAGAGGATCGCCTCAGCGTCCGGGTATCTCAGAAGGAGGTTTTCGGCGACGGGCAGGGATTTGGCCCTGTCGTAGTAACCGGTCTGGGAAGCGAGCACCTGGATGTTCGGATACTTGGCAAGGGTAGCGTTGATCCCCTTTATCCTGTCCTCGGATGAAGCGGCTCCCGGGGTTCCGGTAAGAATGAGTACCTTGGAATTTTTTCCCTGCAGGGTCTTTCCGTACCAGTGGATGAGCTGCTCTCCCAAAACCACGTTGTTGGTGCCGATGAAGGCCGTCATGTTGGCGGCGCCAAGGTTCCTTTGAAGGGCCATGACGGGGATACCCTTGGCCATCGCTTTCTGAGCCAAAGAGATGGCTCCGTCATCCACGCCATTGATGAGAAGAACGCGGATATTTTTGGTGAGAGCATCCTCGACATCGGCTACTTGCTTCTCGATCTTGTTTTGGGCATCCAGGATGATCACGTCGTAACCGAGAGCGGCCGCCTCGTCCTTGACTCCCTGAGCCATGGTCGCGTAGAACGGGTTGCTCGTGGTAGAGACGCTGAACGCGATGAGCGTCGGTGCCGCGAACACGGCGGGAACGATCAGCAGCAGCGCGATCGAAACCAAGAATAATTTCTTTCCCTTCATGTAACTACCTCCTAGGCTTTAGGCCGCTTCAGCGGTCTATTCGCACAGACCTGAAAACAGAATAATCCCCAATAGTTGTAGATTGTACAATTCAATTGCTCGCATGTCAAATTCTTTCTTCATTTAATTGACTAATAATAAATACGATTGTACAATAACCAATATGAACACGAAAGGAATGGAGATTCGCGCTCAAGCGATAGTTCGGAACGGCTGCGTGAGAGCCGCGGTCGAGAAAGGGGATATACCCCAGTTCCAGGCTGTCTCGATGAGCGAAGCGCTGGTTATCGGGCTGTTGAATCAGGGGGTCAGGAAATTTCTTGGTGTGTTCGGCCACGGGAGCACCGTCCTTGGGGAAGTGCTCTCCTGCTATGAAAAGGCCGGAGCCTTGGGCATGTGGAACCTTCGCAACGAAACCGAGGCTGCTCACTGCGCCACCATGCTGAAATGGCATTATGGGGAGACCGCTGCTGTCGTTACATCCATTGGTCCGGGCGCCCTCCACGCCTTTGCCGGTTCACTGGCATCGGCCTCGAACGGGATCGGTGTCTACCATATATACGGGGATGAAACCACTCACGACGAGGGACCCAATATGCAGCAGATTCCCATCGGCAGGCAGGGGGGCTTCCTGTCCCTGGCGAACACGATGGGATCGGGGTATCAGATCCATACGCCGGAATCTGTATTCACGGCCCTGAGGCTGGGAGCCTCCACGGTTTTCAGCCCTGATTTCCCGGGGCCTTTTTTCCTCCTCCTGCCCATGAATATTCAATCCGCGGTGATGGAGTCCTGCAACCTTCTGGAACTTCCGATGCCTCCTCGGTATGCTCCCGCAGCCTGCGTCGACCAGGAGATTTTCGCGGAAGCCACCCGCCTGGCCAGCGCCGCGAGCGCCGTGACCATCAAATTCGGGGGTGGGGCGGCTGACTGCGGGACCGAGATGCTCGAGTTGGCTGAGCTTTTGGACGCGGTGATCGTTCCAGGGGCCAAGATGAGCGGCGTCGTTCCCTATTCCTCACGGAGGTTCATGGCGGTGGGCGGCTCGAAGGGGAGCACCTGCGGAAATTTCGCCATGAATGAAGCCGATCTGGCGATAGTGATAGGCGCGAGGGCCGTATGTCAGTGGGACTGTTCGGGAACGGCGTGGAAGAAGGCGCGGGCTGTGGTCAATTTCAATACCCGAGCCATGGACGCGGGGCATTACAATCGAACGGTCGCTGTCATCGGCGACGCGCGAACTAATCTGCGGTCCTGGATTGGCTATCTCAGAAAAGAGGGGGTTAGGCCGAAAGCCGGTACCTCAACCTGGCTCGAGGCTAATATGGCTAAAAAAGAGGAATGGCAGGAGCTGAAGGGAAAGCGTTTTGCCAATCCCACTCTTTTCGACCCTGTCTGGGGGAGAAAGGTGCTCACCCAGCCGGCGGCCATAGAGGCTGCCTACCGGTTCGCGGTTGAAAAGGGGGCTGCGCGGTACTTCGACGCCGGCGACGTGCAGGCCAACGGCTTCCAGATAGTGGAGGACGAGGCCGCCGGCCTTACCTTCTCCGATACGGGATCGTCCTATATGGGGCTGGCGGCGAGCGGACTTCTCTGCACCGCTCTCGCTGACCGGCCGGTCTACACCTTCGCGTTCAGCGGCGACGGCAGTTTCACCATGACCCCCCAGATAATCTTTGACGGGGTGGAGCACGGGGCGCGGGGATGCCTTATCATCTTCGACAACCGAAGCATGGGAGCCATCGCCGGACTCCAGATGGCCCAATACGGGCATGCCTACAGGACGAACGATTCCGTGGAAGTCGATTACACGTCCCTGGCGGGATCGGTGAGGGGAGTGAACGCTCTCTTCGGCGGCTACGATGCCGTCTCGTTCAAGGAAGCTCTCAAAAAAGCTTACGCGTACGACGGACTCTCCGTGGTCACCGTACCCGTCTATATCGGAGATGACGAACTCGGCGGCCTCGGGGTGTACGGAAACTGGAATGTCGGGAACTGGTGCACGGAAGTGCAGAAAGAGCACCACCGGATCGGGCTCTGAAACTGACAAGGGGGAATACGTGAGGGTAGCCGTAGTAAACGAAATCAGCGCGGCCGACAAGAATGCCGCCATCATGGCAGCGCTTGGGGGACGGGGTCTTGAAGTAGTCAACGCGGGGATGACGAGCAAGGGCGATGAACCCCAGCTGCTCTATACCCATACCGGGTTCATATCAGCCCTGCTTATCCACCTGGACATCGCCGATCTGGTGATAGGGGGCTGCGGCACCGGTCAGGGCTATCTGAATGCGGTAATGCAGTATCCGGAAGTAACCTGCGGCCATATCCTCTCCCCGCTGGACGCCTGGCTTTTCGCCCGCATAAACAGCGGGAATTGCGTATCCCTCGCCCTCAATCAGGGCTACGGCTGGGCGGGGGATATAAACCTCGGGTTCATCTTCGACCGTCTCTTTTCGGTCGAATGGGGTTCGGGATACCCTGAAGAGCGGCGGGAGCCGCAAAAAGAATCCAGGGAAGCGCTCAAGGCCATATCCAAGGCGACGCACCGGAGTTTTTCGGAGATTATTCTCTCCCTTCCTGATGCGATCATTCTTCCCGCCCTGGAACACCTTGTTTCAAGGGGAATCCTGGACACCGGCTCCCTAAGGAATGAAGCGGTCAAAAATGCCATCACTGCACGGCTGGGGAGGAAATAAAATGGAAGTTGAGACCATGAATGAAGGTTTTCTCTCCCTCCTGCGGATCAAGGACTCTGACATCAGAATCCTCTGCCTTGAACAGGGGAGGGACGCGATCGACAGGGGCATCCACATCGGCGGGGCCTTTTCCGCTGTCGTTCCGTTGGTTGCACTGTACTATGGCGGCATCATGCGGTATTCGGTGGAGGAACCGACCAAGCTGGGGCAGGACATGTTTGTCCTCAGCAAGGGCCATGCCGTCGCCGCCCTTGCCTCAATCTACGCCGATCTCGGCTATTTCGACCGGAGCCTGCTGAAGAACTCCCGTTCGCGGGAGAGCATCCTGAACGGTCATCCCGGACCCCTGCTTCCCGGCATACATATCGCGACGGGGCCGGAGGGGCATGGGCTCGGCGTTGCCCAGGGCTTTGCCCTGGCCGGCAAGGAAGATCCACGGTTCGACGTTTTCTGCCTGACCGGGGATGGAGAGCTCCAGGCAGGGATGATCTGGGAAGCGGTGATGTTCGCTGGAGCCAAAAAACTTGACAACCTCTGCCTCATGGTCGACCTGAACGGGGGGCAGCTGGATAATCCGCGGGCGATGGCCTTTCCCATGAACGGTGTGGAAGGCTGGTTCGAATCCTTCGGCTGGAACGTGGCGTCGGTGGACAGCTCGGATTATGGCGCCGTCCTGCAGGCATTGCGCGAATTCAAAGCCGGCCCAAGGAACGGAAAGCCCACCGCCATCATCTGCCGGACAAGGAAGGGCTTCGGAGGCTTTTCAAGTTTCTGCGTGAGCCACAAGGGGGATATCTCCGCCGAGCTGGCCGCTCAGGAGATCGGGTTCCAGGAGAGGCGGAGGCAGCTCCGTATCGAACGATACCGGGAGATTTCCGGCTCAGACCTTCGCGTGGATGAAACCGGCTCGCGAGTCCGGAAGGCTGAGCCGAGGGACAAGCGCGTACCCTTCGACCCGGCGCGGCTTCCCGCGCTCGACCCCTCCCGCAGCTACATGGCGAGCTGGGTTGTGACCGAATGCATGAAGGAGTTCGGCAGGTCAGGGAAAATCGCGACGATCGACGCCGACCTCGCCTCCACCAGCGGCCTGGAAGGGGGCCTTGCATGGGCCGATTCCACGAAAGCCTTCAATGTCGGGGTGGCGGAATCCAACATGATGAACGTGGGCGAGGCCCTGGCGGCGCTCGGCTACAACACCTGGGTCAGCACCTTCTGCCCCTTTTTCGACTGGCGCGTGATGCGAAGGATAGCGATAGGATACCAGGAGCGCAGGGAAGTGATCGAGTCCGGAGGGTGGCTCTCGGATGGCCACAACCTCGACCTGACCTTCCTCGCCACCGCCCCGAACTTCGAGACAAGGACGAACGGATCCACCCACATGGGGAATGACGATTCCCTCGTATTCAGCGAAATCGCCCATCTGAAAATTGTCGACATTTCGTGTCCGAACCAGCTGATCGGGTTCATGAAGTGGGTCATGGAGGGAAATAGAGGGCTCGTCTACGCCCGGATCATGCGGGCGGCGTCCGCCGTCCTCCATGGACGGGACTTCGTCTTCACCTATGGAACAGGGTACCGGATCAGGGGAGGGGCGGAGGATGAAGCCGTCATCGTCTCCAGCGGCCGAGGAGTTCACGAGGCGCTCTCGGCGGCGTCGCTTCTGGAAAACGAAGGGATCCGCGTTGGCGTGATCGATATGCCTTCATTCGATTCCGGGCTTATGACCGCGCTCCGGAAAGATGCTACACTCATCATCGTAGCCGAACAGAACAACGGTTATCTCTACAAGAGGACCAGGGAGCTTCTTTTTGGTGAAGAGGGAACCGGGCGCGTCGTTCCCATCAACGCCCTGGATTCGGAGGGGGAGCGCCAGTTCATCCATTCGGCTACCTACGATCAGCTCCTGGACCAGTTTGGGCTTTCCCCCGCGGGGATCGCGCAGACAATACGCGAGGAACTGGGCCGCTGAAACAGGCGATGGGCGCTCGAAACAGCGAAGCAGGAAGTGACAGGGAATGGAAACCATAGGCATTGGAATCATTGGATGTGGAAGGATCGCGGATATGGCGTACGAAGGCTACCGGAACATTCCGGGAGTCCGCATAGCCGCGGTCTGCGACTCAGATGAAGCCACCGCCTTTCGCCGCCGTACCGAATGGGGGGCGGCGAAGCACTACAGCGACTATCGGAAATTGCTTGAGGATCCAGCGGTTGACGCCGTGGAGATTCTCACCCCGCATACCGCTCATGTCGATATCACCCTGGATGCGATATCAGCCGGAAAGCATGTCGCCCTGCAGAAACCCATGGCAGTATGCAGGGCCGATGCCCAAAGACTAGTCAGCGCCGCCGCCTCGGCTAGAACAGTATGCAAGGTAACGGAAAATTACATCTTCTATCCCCCCATCCGGTTCGTCTCCCGCGTAATCGCTGAAGGATACATCGGCACCCCCTCATCCATCTCTATCAAGCTGATTGCGGCCGGAAAGGGCGGCTGGCCGATCCCTGCCTCAGCATGGGCTTGGCGGTTGGGGGAGTTTGCCGAAGGCAGGGGGATGCAGACCTTCGATCACGGCCATCATCTCTGGTCCACCGCGCGTTTTCTTCTGGGGCCGATCGAAAAAGTATCCGCGTGGATAGGCACGACTGCCTCGGTCATCGATTCCCCCGCGGCTATCATGTGGAAATACCGCGACCGGGAGGCCTTCGGACACTGCGAATACGTGTATAACCAGGATATGGAGATACCTTCCCGGTATTACGCCAACGACGAATGGATCCAGGTCTCCGGTTCGGCCGGATTGGTCATGGTGAACCGCTGCACGGGAGAGCTTGTCGACGGTCCTTCGGTCAGCCTCTATTCCCGGAATGGGTGGCGCCACTTTCGGATCCCCTCGGACTGGAAACTGGGGTTTATCGGATCGGCCTGGAACTTTGTCAGGGCTATCAGGGGAGAAGAAGAGCCCGCCTTGAGCTTCCCCATGGCGATGGAGATCCTCTCGGTCAACCTGGCGATTGCCCGCTCCGCCGCGACGGGGAGGGAGATCAACCTGAAACCCGATGGCGCCATCCTTCCGCCCTTCGCCGCTTACCTGAAGAAAAGGGGCGAGATCCGGAAAGCCCGGGCGGCGCGGAAATTCCTGACCGAGGCGGAAGGGATGGACAGCTCCTCCGAATCGGCCCATTCCTCGGTTCAGCTCACACGCGAATTGCCCGCCAGGTTGGTCGCCGGGGCTGGAACACAAGAGGGCCTGTCGATAGGTCTGGAGCTGGGCGGAGCGGCTTTTCCTGGTTGTATAAAGCTGATGTCTATCATCATAAAGGAAGGCGATGCCCAAATCGAAGAAGACAGGCTTCCGGAAAGCCCAGACCTGGTCATCAAGACCTCAGCGGGCATTTGGGCTGGCATCCTGTCAGGGAAGCGGTCAGTCGAAAAAGCGTACCTTCAGGGGCGGCTGAAATTCGTCGGGTCAGCGGAAACCGCTCTGGCCCTGAAGAAGCTCTTCAGCCTATAGCTTCCGTCCCTCCGGCGAGAAGGCTGTTGATCGCGTCGGCGGCTTCCCGCACGATGCCGATGTTCCGATCCAAATCGGGCAGGCCTCGATCCGTAGGTCCGGAAATACCTATGGCCGCGACGATCTTGCCCTGGTAATTCTTGATCGGACAGGCGAGGCATACCACCCTAGGCTCAAATTCTTCCATATCCACCGCGTATCCCTTGGTTTTCACATCCTGGAGTTCCGCTCTCAGGGCATCCAAATCCGTTATCGTCCGATCCGTAAACCGCTCAAGCGTACGTCCGTTGAAAAGGATATCCAGTCCCTCGGGGGAATAGTCGCAGATAAGGCATTTGCCCACTGCCGTACAGTAAAGCTCTTCCATATCCCCAATATTCGTGTTGGTTAAAATCCGGTTCGTCCCCTGTTCCCTGTCTATGAAGACAGCCTGAGTGCCAGACCTTACCGCGAGATGGGCGTTCTCGCATGTCTTCCTCGCTATCTCCCGCAGGAAGGGAGAGACGACAACGGGAAGTTTCATCTGTTCGTAGAGTGAAGAGGCGAGGCCGAATATCCCAAAGCCGGGTCTATACACCTTTTTCCCCTCCTCCTGCCTTACCAAGCCATGCCTGAAGAGGGTGGTCAGAATCCGGAAAACCGAGCTCTTGTCGAGATTCATCACCTCCGCGAGCTCGGTCAATGTCAACTTTTCCTCAGGGTGCGAGGCGATATACTCGAGGAGGAGGAGGGCTCTATCCACAGATTGGATGACTGTGTTTTCTTCTTTCATATCTTGGGCATTGTACAATGGACCGATGTTGGTATGCAATGAAGCGGCCACAGTGTTAAAAGCGCTTCATTTTATCCAAATGTTATACACACATTTATCGTACGACTATTTGGCATCGCAGAGAAATTATTAGAAGGACCTTGCTTGGAGTGTCCTGTCGATCCTGCAAATCCGGTTATCCTGTCTTTACGCGAACGCCCTTGACGATATCGACGATGCCCTGGACGATGAATTTCAGCGAATAGAGGCCCATGACGGCCGACGAGATGGGCATGCAGGCATAGATGATCTTCTTGGGGAACTCGAAAACGGCAGTCACTTCAATGGCGCGGTTGAACAACTGCAGAGAATACCAGAAAAATATGGCGATGAAGGCGAAGGCGATGAGGTCGACAACAAGCCTGTAGGCCGCGCGAGCCCTCGGGTTCTTGATCAGCTTGCCGATCCAGTCGCCCGCGCTGAAATGTCCTTTCAGTATCCAGACCGCGGCCGATCCGAAGAAAACCATCCACGCGAAGGACAGCTCCACGATCTCGTCCAGCCAGTGCAAAGAGATGATGGGCACGTAGCGGACGAAGACGTTGGCCGTAATGATGAGGGTGAGGACGACGAAGAGCGTCACCGAAATCCACTTAAAAATGAAGAGAAATATCCTGTCGATCCTTTCCAGTATCGCCTTTGCCTTCATTTTGCCACCCCCATGATGAGGTCAGGCAGGCAGGTGGAGATCGCGGGCACATAGGCGATGATGACGGTGACAATGAAGATGCCCACGAGATAGGGCAGGCACTCCTTGGACAGTTCCCCGATTCCTATCTTGGTGAAACTGGACACCGCGTACAGGCACATGCCCACGGGCGGGGTGAGGTTCCCGATCATGATGAGGAGGGTCATCACCACGCCAAAATTCACGAGGTCGAAGCCGTACTGCGTGGCTATGGGAATGAATATGGGAATCGTTATCAGGAATATGGCGTTTCCCTCCATAAACAGCCCCAGGGCGATGATGACGACGATGAACATAGCCATGACGCCCGGTCCGGTGACGCTCATCCCGGTGAGGGTCGCGATGATGTTGTCGGGAATGCGCTGGTAGATGAGGAACCAGCCGAAGAAGTTGGCTGCCGCCATGATGAAGAGAAGGGCCACGGACTGCTTGATAGATACCCAGAACATCTCCGGCAGGTCCTTCAGCTTCAGTTCCTTGTAGAGGAAGCCGAGAAAGAGGGCGTAGAGGCAGGCGATGACGGCCGCTTCGGTTGGGGTGAAAATGCCGGAAAAAATGCCGCCGAGTATGATGACGATGGACAGAAGCGAGAGGAAAGACTCCTTAATGGCAGTCCAGATTTCCTTGAGACTGGCCTTGGGGTAGCGGGGGAAGCCGCGGGGCTTCGCCATAAGGCCGATGGCGAGCATTATTGCCCCGCCCATCAGGGCTCCGGGAAGAAAGCCGGCCAGGAAGAGGCGGGGTACCGACACCGAGGTGAGGGCGCCGTAGAGCACGAATGAAATGGAGGGCGGGATGATGGGGCCGAGGGTGGATGAGGAAGCCACGATGGCGGCCGCCACGGGCTTCGAGTACCCATTGTCCGTCATGGCCTTGTACGAAACCTGCCCCAGCCCGGCCGCGTCGGCCACGGCCGAGCCCGATATGCCCGAAAAGAGCATTTCGGCGACCACGGATACGTGGCCGAGGCCGCCGGGGATATGGCCGACAAAGGCCTTCGCGAACCTAAAAATCCGGTTTGTGACGCCCCCTGTGTTCATGAGATTTCCCGCCAGGATGAAGAAGGGCACGGCGAGAAGGGTGAATCCCGTTGTGCCCGCGTGCATCCTCTGGGGCAGGAGGGCGAGGAACTGACCCTGCCCCTGCCCAACGAAGAAAGCCACCGCCGTAAGGCCGATGGCTACCACGATGGGCAGGTCGATCAGGATGAAGATGAGAAGGACGAGGAATACCGATACGGTTGCCATTATTTCGACTTCGCCAGCATAGCCTGGAAGGCTTTCCAGTCCGCGTCGCTGACCTTGGATTTCAGCGTGTCCCAGACTGAGGTCGTCCCTGCCTGGAAGGGCGTCGTGTCGGGCGAGTTGACTTCCATCCCGTTTTTCACCATTTCCTCGATCTGCGCTTTTTCACCGTCCCTGATGGTCTTCTGCATGAATTGCCCGGCTTTCACGGCTTCCTCGAAGAGGATCTTCTGCTGATTAGCCGAGAGCTTGTTGAAGGATGCTTTGTTCATGATGAGGTGTGTGGCGACATAGGTGTAGTTGAGGATGGAGAGGTACTTCTGCGTCTCCCACATCTTGCCCGCGTAAATGGTCGCGATGGGGTTTTCCTGGCCGTCCACGACGCCCTGTTTTAGGGCCATGGGCAGCTCGGCGAAGGCGATAGTCTGCACGATTCCGCCTAAGGCCTTCACGGTTTCCTGATTGACGAAATCGGGAGGCGTGCGGATCTTCAGGCCCCTGAAATCCTCAGGCTTGGAGATCGGCCGCTTGGAGTTCGTGTACGTCCGGAACCCATATTCCCAGCGCGCGATGTACTGGAGGCCGGCCTTGTCCAGATCAGGCTTGATCCAGCTGACGAAATCCTCCCCCGCGAAAAATTTGTCCACCGATGCGTAGTTCTTGAACGCGAAAGGCCCAGTGATGAGGTTGACCTTGGGCGACCACTTGGCCAGGGCAGGTTCCGTAGGGAGCACGAAGTCGATGGCGCCGAGGATGGTCTGTTCGACCATCTCCTGCGAGCTTCCCAGCTTGCTGTTGGGGAAGATGTCGATTTTTAGGGTGCCGTTGCTGCGTTTGGCCACATTCTCCGCGAGCATTACGGAGGCAAGGTGCATAGCGTGCGTTTCAGCGGAATAGTGGCCAAGCTTGAGGACGACCGTTTTGTCCTGAGCGAATGCCGAGACAGATACGACGATCATGAGCATTACGAGAGCCAGCTTTTTCATACTACCTCCATTTTACCGTCATCGTGTTCCATAATATGGAACACGATTCCAAATATGATTCAGTGTAAACCCGCTATTCCGCTATTGCAAGCATGTTTATTTGAATAATGCAATTTTTATTGAAATGGAGCTATTTTCCGTGAAGATCGTGCCCGACCGCGGGTGGCTTGCCGTTTGGCCCGCAAAACTGCTACTATCATTGAAATATCCACGCTGTAGCGCGCGAAACTTTTTCCAGACAATCCGGAGCGAAGCAAATGGCGAAGTATCCTTTTGAGAGCATCGAAAAAAAATGGCAGAAGCGCTGGGAGGAAGACAAAACCTTCGCGGCGGCCGAAGATCCCTCGTTTCCCAAGGAAAAGCGCCGTTATGTTCTCGACATGTTCCCCTATCCCTCGGGCGCCGGCCTTCATGTAGGTCACCCCGAAGGCTATACCGCCACCGATATATACTGCCGTTTCCTTCGCATGAACGGCTTCAATGTCCTTCATCCGATGGGCTTCGACGCCTTCGGCCTGCCCGCCGAAAACTACGCCATCCAGACCGGCACCCATCCCGAAGTGACGACGATGGCCAACGTCGAGCGCTTCCGGACCCAGATCAAGTCCCTGGGCTTTTCCTACGATTGGGACCGCGAAGTCTCGACCTGCCTGCCCGACTACTACAAGTGGACCCAGTGGATATTCCTCCAGCTTTTCAATAAGGGTCTCGCCTATGAGTCGGAAATGCCCATCAATTGGTGCCCCTCCTGCAAGACCGGCCTCGCCAACGAGGAAGTCAAGGACGGGGAGTGCGACCGCTGCCATACGAAAGTGACGCGCAAGCGGATCCGCCAGTGGGTGCTCAAGATCACCGCCTACGCGGACCGCCTCCTCGAGGGCCTCGACACCCTCGACTGGCCCGAGCCGATAAAGATCCAGCAGCGGAACTGGATCGGCCGTTCCGAGGGCGCCTCCGTCCTCTTCGACCTGGACGGGCATGACGAGAAACTGGAAATTTACACGACGCGCCCGGATACCCTTTTTGGCGCCACCTACATGGTCCTCTCGCCCGAGCATCCCTTCGTCGAGCGCATCACGACGCCCGGACAGAAGGCCGCCGTCGACGCTTACGTCGAGGCCGCAGCCCGCAAGAGCGACCTGGAGCGCACCGACCTGGCCAAGGAAAAGACCGGCGTCTTCACCGGCGCCTATGCCATCAACCCCGTGAACGGCGAGAAGATACCCGTCTGGATTTCGGACTACGTCCTCATCTCCTACGGCACGGGCGCGATCATGGCCGTCCCCGCCCATGACGAGCGCGACTGGGACTTCGCCAAGGTCTTCGGCCTGCCCATCATACAGGTGGTGGCCGCGGCCGGCGAAACCGGTCCCTTCGATCGCGAGCCCGCCGAATGCACGGCCGCCGACGGTTTCGCCGTCAATTCCGGCCAGTTCACCGGCCTGCCCACGCCCGAGGCCATCAGGCGGATAACCGCCTGGCTCGAGGAACGTGGCATCGGCAAGAAAGCCATCAATTACAAGCTCCGCGACTGGCTCTTCAGCCGCCAGCGCTACTGGGGCGAACCCATCCCCGTCGTCCACTGCGAGAAGTGCGGCATCGTGCCCCTCGACGAAAAGGACCTGCCTCTCCTCCTGCCCGAAGTGAAGAGCTACACGCCCACCGGCACCGGCGAATCGCCCCTGGCGAATATTCCCGAATGGGTGAACACCACCTGCCCGCGCTGCGGCGGCCCCGCCAAGCGCGAGACCAACACCATGCCCCAGTGGGCCGGTTCCTGCTGGTACTACCTGCGCTTCCTCGACCCGAAAAACGGAAAGGCCTTCGTCGATCCCACGATCGAAAAATACTGGATGCCCGTCGACCTCTATGTGGGCGGCGCCGAGCACGCGGTGCTCCACCTCCTTTACAGCCGCTTCTGGCACAAGGTCCTGTACGATATCGGCGCCGTCAGCACCGACGAGCCCTTCCAGCGCCTTATCAACCAGGGCATGATCCTGGGCGAGGACAACCAGAAGATGTCCAAGAGCCGCGGCAACGTCGTCAACCCCGACGATATCGTCGCCGAGTTCGGCGCGGACACGATGCGCGTCTACGAGATGTTCATGGGCCCCCTGCAGGTTTCCAAACCATGGTCGACCGCCGGCCTCGTGGGCGTCAGCCGCTTCCTCGAGCGCGCCTGGGCCACATCGGAGAAGCCGATCATCGACGCGGCGCCATCGGAAGACCTTTTAAAGCTTCTCCACAAGACCATCAAGAAGGTGACGGTGGACACCGATACGCTCAACTTCAACACCGCCATTTCGCAGATGATGATCTTCCTCAACGACGTGTCGAAACTCGACGCTGTGCCGCGAGCCCTGTGGGAACCCTTCGTCCTCATGGTCGCGCCCTACGCCCCCCACGTCGGCGAGGAGATGTGGGAGCGCCTGGGCAACAAGGACAGCATCGCCCGCGCGGCTTGGCCGCTCTACGACGAAGCCCTCACCCTCGACGAGCGGAAAGAGGTCGTTATCCAGGTGAACGGCAAGATACGCGAGAGGATTACGGTGGCGGCGGGCACCGACGCGGCCGCCCTCGAGGCGAACGCCAGGGCTTTGCCCAAGATCATCGAGTGGATCGGCGGCAGGCAGATCGCCAAGGTCATCGTCGTCAGGGATAAGCTCGTCAATATCGTCGTGAAAGACTGAAAACGGCGAGAACCCTAGAAATTTAAAAAGCCGCCCTTTCCGGGCGGCTTTTTCGTCATCGAGCGATAAAAACGTTAGCGGATGTACTGTTCGTCTCTCTGGAGGAGACCGTCGTACGCGCGTCCGATGAGGGCGGGATAACGCTCGGCCGTCATCCCGATCCTGCCGTCGAGGACGTTTTTGACGAGAGCGTTCAGCAGGACCAGGAACATGTATATGTCGTTGAGGATATCCTGCTTCCTGGATTCGTCATGGATGCGCGGCATGAGCGACTGACTTAAGTCGCGATAACGCTCGGCGATATTGCCGTCGGCGATGAATGGGGCGACGGCCGATCCAAACAGGAAGCGATAAAGATTGGGACGCGCCATGGCGAAAGCCAGCATGTGATCGGACAGTACCAGGTATTGGCGCAGGGGATTGCGCATGCCTGCCGGGCCGCTGTCGTCCAATTTTTCCTGCAGGCCTGTCCAGAGTTCGTCGAGTCCCTGCTTCACGACATCCTTGAGGATGGCATCCCGGTTTTCGTAATAGTTATACAGGGTCATGGGCGATACTTGGAGCTTGGCGGAAATGCTTCGCGTCGATAGCTTATCGTAGCCCTGTTCTTCGATTATCCGCATCGCGGCGTTTACGACAATAGAGACATCATCGATTTTCTTTTCTCTGCTCACGGCCCTACCTCACGGCATAATCATCTTGATTTTGCGGGATGAGGTCAACGGTTCAAGGCGTCAGGGCGAGATATATAGCGAGGGTCCATGCAAGGATGGATACAGCAGCCAGAATGACAAGACCTTTTCGGCGCGTAGCGGGATCGCCCGGCGCCTCGGAATGGGTTTCGGCCTGCGTTTCGGTGCTTTCCCATACTTTCGTCATCAGCGCGTCGGCGTCCTGAGCCAGGGCCGCGGGACGTATTTTCCCCTTGTACTCGATGATCCTGTCGTAATAGGTGAAAGCCACCGCCACGATCCGACCTATCCGTCCGGGAAGCTTGAGTCCCGACATAATCGCGGCCTTGGAAAGAAACATAAGTCCCTCGAAGGTGAGCGCTTTTTCGATGCCTTCGAAAAGGGCGCCTTGGGTGACGCGCCATCCGAAAATTGTCGCCAGGACTCGTCCCGACGGCACGATGAGGTTCGCGGCGACGATTCCCAGCGATACCGAAAGGGTGACGAGGAGGGAAAAACGCTTTCCCATCGCCCAGGTGGCGAGGACGAAGAGGCAGAGCATGGCGACTTGGGGGATTATCCCTTTCATGCCGAGGAATGCCAGCATTACCACGAGACCGGCCAGGGCGAGGGCGCCCGGCGAAAAAAGGGCTTCCGCTTTTTCCCTGCGGATTCTTCTCGCGGCGGCGGCCTTTTCCTTTCTTTTATTTTTAACCGCCGTCCCGTTTTTGGACGCCCGGAAGAATGCGTTTTTAGCAAGTGGATTTTTCCCGTCGCCGGCGGCAGCCGCCGAGGTTTCGGCTAGAAAGCCGTCTGCCGGCGAGGGGAGTCCCGCGGCCTTGGCATACCACGTTGATACCCGCGCGAAATGTTCGGCGAAGAGGCCGAGGGCGCCGCCGGTGATCAGTCCCATGGCGAGGAAGAGGGGGGCGATGAGCCAGGCAGTCTCCCTGAACACGAGGAAGCGCGCTATGAGAACCTGCGTCGCGTTCGAAACCATAGCGCCCATGATGGAAACGCCTATCTGGCTGACGAGGCGGCCGCCCGCGCGCCGCATGGCCCACATGGCAAGAGCCGCGGCCAGCGTGCCGAAGAGTGAGAAAAGCGCGATATAGGAAAAAAGCGTGCCTGAAATCAGGCTCATCCCGATAACCTTGACCGCCGCCAGCACGAGGAACCAGCGGAAAGGCAGAATATCCACGGCGAGCAGGATGGGCAGGTTGGCGATGCCGAGCCTCATGAAGGGGAGAGGCTTGGGCAGCATGTACTCTATGGCCGAGAGGAAAAAGCAGAAAGCGCCGAGGAGGGCGGTCACATCCGCTTTGTCGGAAAAGCGCCCGGTGGGCCGCTCGGCGGTCCGCGCCCTTAACCGCTCGGCGGATCGCTCAGTAGACCGCTGCATCGGGGAGCTCTCCTGATTTATCGCTGCCCTCGATATGGACAAAGACGCTGTTGGGCAGGCAGGCGAGCCATTGATTGGCGGCGCCTATGTCGCCCGCTGCAACGCATGTCTGGTTGGGGCAGGGGGAAGAAGCGATGTGTACGTGATTCCCTTCGATATGAATCCATGTCGAGCCTAGAGGACCCGGCACCTCGATGTCGCCGTCCTTGTCCAGAGGCTGTATCCATTCGCCCGATTCGCCGGATACATAGACCATGAGGCGTCCTTTGCTTTCGGTGTAGACAAGGGCGGACACGACGAAAACCGCCGCGAGCCCAAGCAGGATCGCGGCGATGTCAAAAATTTTAGGTTTGAATGTTGACTTCACGGGAAAAGAATCAGTCGCCGCAGCCACATCCGCAGCTGCCTTCGCAAGCCTCGTCGCCGCAGCCATCTTCGCAACCGTCTTCGCAGTCGCAGCCGCATTCGTCGTCGCAGCCGCAGCCTTCGACATGCACGTGACCGTGATGGAGCTCTTCTTCGGTGGCTTCGCGGATATTGAGCACCTTCACGTCGAAATGAAGGGTTTCTCCCGCGAGAGGATGATTGGCGTCGATGGTGACTTCGTCGCCGGCTATATCGACGACGGTGACGATCTGGGAACCGTCATCGCCGTGGGCTTCGAACTGCATTCCGGGGGACACTTCGACGTTCTCGCCGAAGTCTTTCTTCGCGACCTTGAAGACGAGGCTTTCGTCCCTTTCGCCGTAGGCTTCGACCGCCGGAACGACACAGGCGACGCTGTCGCCGACTACTTTGCCTTCGAGGTGTTTTTCTAGGCCCGGTATGATGTTATCGTTGCCGTGGAGATAGATCAGGGGCTCACTGCCGTTGGACGAATCCAAGAGCTTTCCTGCGGCGTCACGGAGACTATAGTCAATAGTGACGACCTTGTCTTTCTTAATATCCATATTCTGTCCTTCCGGGCTGTATGTCCCGCGGTTGCCGCGGTCAGGGCGCGTCTGCAGCCTGCCGACCCGATTGCTTTTATACTATAATCAAATAATGCGGTGAGTGGCAATCGCCTTTCCGTCCCACTATCGATTGAATCCCTGGGCTTTCTTCGGTATCATGGGAAAATCATGGAAAAAACGGAGGGATCATGACTGCTTTCAAGGCTTTGCTCCTCGGGCTCATCCAGGGTATAGCGGAATTTCTGCCCATCTCCTCGAGCGGCCATCTGGAATTATTCAAGAACATTCTTGGACTGACCGAAGTCCCGATTCTCTTTGACGTGATCCTCCATATAGCGACACTCTTCGCCGTCGTCGCCGTGATGTGGAAAAGAATTCTCGCTATTTTCGTCGCCCTCTGGACATTCCTTTTCGGGAAGAAGGACGATGCGAAGAAGGGGCTCACGAAAACCCAGAAAAAGAAAGATGAAGAGCAGCATGAAAATCTCGCTTTTGTCGTTCCAATCCTCATTGCCACCCTCATCACGGGCGTCCTGGGGATCCTGATCGAAAAAGTCATCCTGGAGAAGGTCTCCTGGCTGAATGGCCCCCGGGCTGTCGCGGCGCGGATGCTCATCACCGCCCTCATCCTGGGACTCACCGCGCTGGTCAAGCCAGGCAATCGCGGTCCGGCGGCGATAGGAAAGGGCAGGGCCGCCTTCATCGGCCTGGCTCAGGGGATCGGCGTTTTTTCCGGCATCAGTCGATCGGGCATCACGATCTCCGCTGGGCTCTTCGCCGGTCTCGACCGCGGAACGGCGGGCGAATTTTCCTTTCTCCTTTCGATTCCCGCTATTCTGGGAGCCTTCGTCCTCAGCATCGGAGATATCGGCGGCATGCTCGATACGGTCTCCTACGGCCAGCTGGCATTGGCCTTCATGGCGGCCTTCCTCTCAGGGATGGCGGCTCTCAAGATTCTCATTAAAATCATCAAAGGCGGGAAAATATACTGGTTCGCCCCCTATCTCGTCATCGTCGGCATTCTGGGGCTTATCCTGGGTTGATGCTCCGGCATCCTCTCTTTGCCCGATTTTCTCTGAAATGAAAGCGCGAAACTGCCGATAATGAAAAATGGCCTCATGGCGCTCAATGGAGAATTCATGGCAAAGTCTCAGGATTCGGCAAATACCGATAAAAATATTCATGGCGAAGGGCAGAACCCCAAGGCTACCGTCGTGATCGCGTCCAAACCCAATAGAGCCCCCGCGAAAAAGACTGAGAGCGGGAAGAATGGGGCTGGGCGCGGCGCGAATTCTTCCCTATTCGGGACTATGGGAGGCAAGGTCGGCTTAGCCTTTTTCGTGATCGCCGGCTACCTTCTCCTCACGATCGGTCTTTCTTATTACTGGCCTGCCGGATGGCCCCCCCTCGTGGCTCCTGGACTTTTCCTCACGGGCGCCTTTTCCTGGGCCGCTTTCTATCTGCCGGTCTGCTGCGTTTTCGCGGCCGCGCTCGCCCTCCTTCCGGCATTTCATCCCCGCCTTACCTACCTTCTCGCCTCATCGGTCCTGCCCTTTCTCGTCGCGGCGGGTTTTGCCCGCATTTCGACCGAGCCGGGGGCTTTTTTCGAAAATCACCCCATATTCGCCGCGGTCGGCATTTCCTCGCTCTACGCGGGGCTGGGTTTTCTGTTCGCCGCCTCGCTGGTCGCCGTCATATTCGGCTTCGTGAAGCTGAGCGCCTGGATGAAGGCGACCGGCATGATCGTCGAGGCCAAGGCTTCGCGGGCCAAGACTAAGGAAAAGCGTTCTTTATGGGACAACCTTCAGGCGCGTTTCCGGCAGTGGCTGAAGGACAGGAAGGAAAAGCGTTCCCAGGCCGAGATACGCCTGCGTACGGCTCAATCCATAGCCTCGGAGCCTTTCGACGTCGATCTGCCCGAGCTGCCGCCGTTGGCGGGCCTGAGGGCGGGCAGGAAGGCCGAGATGGAAACCTTCACGATGGCGGCGCCCGTATCGACCGCGCAGGTTGTGTCGACCGTGCAGGCCGCTCCCTCCGTCCAGAGTGCGGCGACCGCCATCCAGCCCCCCCAGTCCACCCTGGACGCGAGCGGCAAGGTCATCGAATTCACCTCGGTGCCGCCCCAAGCCGTTTCGGGAGGCGGCATAGCCGACGACGCGGAGAAAAAAGCGCTCGTGCAGCGCATACTCGAGCGGAAGAAAAAAACCTACGCGGTTCCCATAGATGGCATACTCAACACCTATCCCGACGGGCAGTACTGGGTTATCGACGAAAAAACGAAGCGGAACGCCGAAGTGCTTCGGGAAACGCTCGCCGAGTTCAATATCGAAGCCGAAGTGACGGGGATAAGGAAAGGTCCCGTCATCACCATGTACGAGATCCTTCCCGCCCACGGCGTGAAAATTTCCAAGATCACTAACCTCTCCGACAATATAGCCCTCAGGCTCGCGGCGTCCAGCGTGCGTATCGTCGCCCCCATACCGGGCAAGCATGCCGTCGGCATCGAGGTGCCGAATGAAAGACGCGCCATCGTTTCCCTGCGCGAGATCATCGAGAACGAAACGTTCAGGACCTCGAAAATGGAGATACCCTATGCTCTCGGCAAGAATATCTCCGGCGAGGTGCAGTTCAGCGATCTCACCCAGATGCCCCATCTTCTCATCGCTGGCGCCACGGGCTCGGGCAAATCGGTCTGCGTCAACGCCATAATCCTTTCCATTCTGTACAGACGCACTCCCGAGGAAGTGAAGCTTATCCTCATTGACCCCAAGATCGTCGAGCTCAAGCTTTACAACGGCATACCTCACCTCCTCACGCCCGTGGTGACCGATCCGAAGCGCGCGTTCCAGGCGCTACAGTACTGCATCTGCGAGATGGAACGACGTTATCTGATATTGGACAAGGCGGGAGTGCGCGACATCAAGTCATACAACAGGCGCGTCAAGGAAAGAGACCTCGCGCAGGAAAAACTTCCGTATATCGTCGTCATCGTCGACGAGTTCGCCGATCTCATGGCCACGACCGGCAAGGAACTGGAAGCCACGCTCGCCAGACTCGCCGCGATGTCTCGAGCCGTGGGCATCCATCTCGTGCTGGCGACTCAGCGCCCAAGCATTGACGTCATCACTGGACTTATAAAGGCCAACATTCCGTCGCGCATCGCCTTCATGGTCGCCAGCAAGTTCGACAGCCGCATCATCATAGACATGGTCGGGGCGGAAAAGCTTCTCGGACGCGGCGACATGCTCTATTCGGGAGCCCAGGATCCCTTCCCCGTGCGCATGCAGGGAGCCTTCGTCTCGGAGGAGGAGGTGGAGCGCGCGGTGGCCCATGTAAAGACGTTAGGCGAACCCGAATATATCGACGACGAGATTTTCTACGACGAGGAAGAGGAAAACGCCGAACCGGGGCTTTTCGACGACGGGGAGGGAGATCCTCTTTTCGAGAAAGCCCTCGAGATCGTCCTGCAGCAGGGCAAGGCCAGCGCCTCGTTCATACAGCGCAGGCTGAAAATCGGCTACAACCGTTCGGCCCGCCTCGTGGAACTCATGGAAGAAAGGGGAATTGTCGGCCCATCCCAGGGCTCCAAGCCCAGGGACGTTCTGCGAAACCCGGAATTATTCGGTGGTCACTCGGACGCGGGCAAATCTCCGATGGAAAGGAAACCGGAATCAGGCGAGGCCGATGAATCCGGCGCGACTTAGGAATCGGCCAGGCTCTGGGCCCATGCTTCGATCTTCGCCCAGTCACGTAGGTCAAGGGGCAGATCCGGAGGCGTTCCGAAGATAAGCCGAGCGAAGCCCGGAAGCTTGTCGGGGAGCCTGCCGGCGAAAATTTCCATGGACCTGGGATTCAGCGAAGCCCTGATGCTTTCCGTGTTCTTGACGATCATCTTCCTGAAAAAACTCCTGCCCTTTTCGAACAGGTACGATACGATGAAAATATCCGAGGGAATGCCTGAGCCGACGACTTTCTCGGCCAGGAAAGTCTTGAATTCCGGAATCACCTTCATGCCATTGATGGGGCAGCCCAGGATCAGCCGGTCATAGCCTCGAAGATCGGTTATCGAATCGATAGCTCTTATCTCAACATCGGCGCCTCTCTCCTCCAGGATTTTTCCTACCCTTCCGGCGATCTCGGCCGTTGTCCCCGTCTTGGAATAATAGCAGACAAGAAATTTCATGCTAATCCTCCTCGTGTTCCCCTGCTGTGTTCCCGGTATTGTACCTCTCGGACCGAGAAAATGGTATTGGCGCGCGGATTGTCATCGGCTAATTTCAAATGTTCTTTCTTGACCTCGCTCGATTCTGCGGCTACTGTCTTTTTTATGACATACGCAGTGGCTCTATTTATCTCGGCATTCGTTGCCGCGGCCGTAGCGGTCATCGCGTGGAAAAGGCGCGGGACACCGGGCGCGGGCGGACTTTTTGCCGCCATGACAGCGCTTGTAGTCTGGGCAGGCACCTATGGCATCCGATGGCTGATGTCCAGCGACTCGACCGCCGCCTTTTGGCTCGACGCGACCTATCTCGGTGTCGTTGTCGCGCCTTCGGCCATGTTCTGCCTTGCCTATCAGTTCGCAAACGGGAGGAGTTCGCTTTCCCCAAAAAAAATACTTCTCATGGCCGCGATGCCATGCGTCACTCTCCTTCTCATCTGGACCGATAAATATCACGGATTCTTTTATGGCGGAGCGAGGACGACGACGGCGATACTTACCGGCGGCCCCTGGTTTTTCGTAAATGCCGTCTATCTGTACATTCTGAATATCGTCACGCTTGTCATCCTTGTGAAGATGGCCGTCAAGGTTAAAGGCTTCTATGTCCGGCAGATATACATCCTTATTTTTGCCCTCGTCTTTCCCTGGATAGGCAACATTATGAGCATTATAGGCCTCAGCCCGCTTCCCGGCCTTGATTTGACGCCTTTTTTATTCACATTAAGCGGCATCGTACTGGCCTACGGTCTTTTCAAGTACAAGTTGATGGATATCATCCCTGTTGCGCGCGATTATCTCGTCGAGCATATGTCAGAGGGTTTTATCGTCGTTGACGACAGGAATAGACTTGTCGACATCAATCCTTCCGCGCGTTCGATACTCGGCATCGATCTGAAAGATATTGGAACGATTTTCCCCGGGGATAATGCCCGCTGGAAGGACAAAGCCGCCCAATTTTCCGAAGGCCTTGAGGCTAGGTTCGAGTTGGACATAGGCGACCGTTGGTACGATGTGCAGATGTCGAACTTCAACGAGGAGAAAAGAAGTCTTCATGGGCGCGTTTTTCTGCTTAGGGATGTCTCCCAGCAGAAAAAAATCAACGAAGAGCTTCATTATCGGAGCACTCATGACATTCTCACCGGCTTGCTCAATCGACAGCGCTATGAAATGGAATTCGCGAGGCTCGAAAAAAGCCACTCGGCCTTGTCCCTGATCATGGCAGACCTCGATGGCTTGAAAGCGCTCAACGATACGCGAGGCCACGGCGAGGGGGACAACATGATCCGCGCAGCCGCAGCGCTACTCGCGGAAACGGTGGGAGGGACGGGGCTTTTAGCCCGAGCCGGAGGAGACGAGTTTCTCGTGATTCTCGACGGCGCGGGAGAAGTTGAAGCCGGTGAGGTTGTCGAAAGGATAAAAAAAGGAATCGAGGGGTTCAACGAAAAACGCAAAGCCCTAGCGGGAACTACAGAGTGGAATTCCTTGAGTCTTTCGCTCGGAGCCGCGACACGTCTTCCCGGCGAGCCGCTCGAGATGACGCTCAAACGTGCCGACGACGCAATGTATATCGAAAAGAATACTAAGAAGGACTGACGTCCTTCTTAGTATTCGCCATGTTAGATGGTGAGACCCAGTCTCGCGCGCAACGCGTTTTCCATCCTGATGATGCTCTCAACTTCATGGACGGCGTTTTCGTTGAAGTCGGCGGCATTCTTGGATCTCGTGACCAAGGACATGGGGATGCCCGTCGCGTTCATGTGATATTTCGCGCAGGTGGGGTAGGTCCTCATCTCGACGATGGCTGACACCGTGAGGAAGTCGCTCACTTCCCTCGCCAGCTTCTGTTCCTTGGCGAAGTGCGTGTACATCCATTTGTAGAGATCGATGTGGAAGTTGGCCATGACGCCGTTATAGCCGTCGTAACCGGCGATGAGAGAATCGAGCAACGTCGAAGTGTTGGCGTTGAACAGGGAGAGCTTGCTTCCCTTCACAATACCGACGCGCCTTTTCAGTATTTCGTTGGCGCAGGAAACGTCCTTAAGGAAAACCATCCGTCCTTTCGCGGCGCAGTCGGCGAGGAAGTCGTCCGAGCAGAGGCGCCGATAGGGGTAGGGGCATTCGTACATGCCGAAGGTCACGTCAGGCAGTTGGGCGAAAATGCGTTCCGCGCTCGCGAGAAAAACTTCCTCGCCTTCGTTTTCCCTGGCGAGACGGTTGCTCACGAGCACGACAGCGTCGACGCCGGTCTGCGCCATGCGTCCCAGTTCGTCGATCTGCTTCGCGGGATCGTCTGCGGTGTGGCCTGAGGCGATTACCTTGATCCTGCCTGCCGCAGCCTCGCGGACCGCGGTGGCTATATCCAGTTTTTCCCTTTCGCTCAGGAAAAACATTTCGCTCGACTGGCAAACGGCGAAAATGCCGTCGCTGCCGCGCTCAACGTACCATTCGACCATGGCTTTGATGGCCTTGAAATCCACGCGGTTGTCTTCGGTGAAGGGCGTGATCATTGTCGGCCAGCAGCCGTGATATTCCTTATGCATTGATTTCTCCTATTTAAGCAAACCCGCGGCCCTGGGCAGGAAGAGCACAGTGTCCGGGATGTAGGTGATGACCAGCAGCACTATTATCATCGCGAGAAGTGGCCAGAAAATTTCCTTGACGATGTCCTTCAGTGGCGTGCCGGAAATCGAAGATGTGATGAAAAGCAGCATGCCGAAGGGCGGCGTAGAGAGGCCTATCATCATATTGAAGGTGACGACGAGGCCGAAGTGGACCATATCGATGCCCAGCGCCCTTGCCACGGGGAAGAGGATGGGGACGAAAATTAGCTGGATCGTGGAAGTGTCGATGAACATGCCGAGCAGCAGGATTACGATATTCACGAGGAAGAGGAAGAAGTTCTTGTTGCTCGATATGCCCATTATCCATTTCGCCAGTCCTGTCGAAATATCTTCTCTCGCCACGACATAGGAGATTATGGCAGCTGCTCCGATGATGATGCTGGTTGCGCCGACATCCTGGATGGTAGTCTTGACCACTTTCCAGAATTCTTTCGGACTGAGCGATTTGTACGCGAAGATGGAGATCAGAATGGCGTACAGGCCGGCAATGGCGCCCGCTTCGGTAGGAGTCATGACGCCAGTATAAATGCCGGTGAGAAGGATTACCGGCGTGAGGAGGGATGGGAGTGCCTGGATCGTGAGCGCGATGAACGCCTTCAGTTTGAACTGCGGGCCGCGCGGGTAATTTCTTACCTTTGAAACAATGGCGACATAGACCATCAAGGCAACCGTGAGAAGAATCGCCGGGACCATGCCTCCCATGAACAAGGCGCCGACTGAGGTTCCCGATAGCATGGCGTAGATTACGAGCGGTATGCTCGGCGGAAAAATCGGCCCGAGCGTGGATGACGCGGCGGTGATGGCGCAGGAGAAGGAATCATCGAAACCGTTCGACTTCATGGCTTGGAGCTCGATCTTCCCAAGCCCCGCCGCGTCGGCGATGGCCGATCCCGTCATGCCCGAAAAGATTAGGGAACCGAGGATGTTGACGTGCCCGAGCGCTCCCCGCATTCTGCCGCACAACGCGTTGGAAAAATTGAAGATCATGTCGGTCACTTTGCCCGAGTTCATCACATTGGCGGTGAACATGAACAGGGGAACCGCGATGATCACGTAATTCGTATAATAGGTGTTGACGATCTGGTTGGCTACGAGCCCCAAATCCTGGCCCTTTATGAGAAGATAGGCGACGGCGGAGGAAATCATACCGAATGCTATAGGCATCCGGAGCAGGAAAATGAGGACGAATATGATCAAGGCGACGAGAAGGGCTGCGCTCATTTTATGAACTCCTCCTGCATGTGATCCCTGGAATCGGCAAGCTTGCCGCGCAGTACCTTAATGTCTTCGATCATTTCCTCGATGGTATAGACGATGACTGAAATGGCCAGATAGACAAAAGGGAGGAAAATATACGTGTAATTGATCCGCAGAACGGCCGTCTTCTGGAAATACAGGAAAAAGGCATATTTCCACGAAGGGATGATCAGCATCAGAAAGGTCAAAACGATGATCGCGTTGCCCGCAAGGCGAGAAAGCGCCGCGGGACGGGGTTTGAGCTTGTCGTACACCATGGTGAACTTGACGTGCCGGCGCGCCCTCATGGTGTAGCATGCGCCGAAAAGCACGGTCCAGACGAACCCCATGACGATGAGGTCCTGGGTCCAGGTCAGCGGCATGTTTATAACATAGCGGCTGAAGACCTGCATAATGAAAGAGACGAACATCGTCAGGAAGGCGATGGCGGGAACATATATTTCGAAAATGTCCCTAACGGCGAACAGCAGCTTTTTCACGAATATTCCTCCGCGAATTACGGAAAGAGGGAGGGCCCCCATCCGGACAAGATGCCCGGATGAACATCCTCCCTCTTTCCGACTATGCGAGATTTCTCTCCCGAACCTTAATTAGCGGCAGCCTGGATTCTCTTGAAAAGATCCATGTCCCATTTCTTGGCGTATGGGGAATTAAGATACTGGTCGAGTACATACTTGCTGAATGCGTCGATGTCAGCCTTGTAGACCTTGAGACCGGCCTTCTCAAAGAAGGCGACGAGTTCGGCTTCCGCTTTCAGGTTGGTGTCGTCGCAGTACTTGATGCCTGCTTTTACGCCTTCCATGACCCAGCCCTTCTGCTGGTCGGTCAGGGATTGCCACTTGGCTTCGTTGATGGCCGGCCATACGGAGTCGACGATATGGTTGGTGATAGTGATGGACTTCGTCACTTCATAGAATTTCGCGTTTTTGGTGCTGGGCAGGGGATTGTCCTGTCCGTCGACGGTCTTGGTCTGCAGCGCCATGTACAGTTCCGAGAAGGAAATGGGCGTGGGATTGGCGCCGAGTGCCTTTCCGAGGAATATCCAGGAATCGGAATTGGGCATTCTGAGCTTAACGCCCTTGAGATCGTCCGGAGTCTTGATCCATACGTCCTTGACCATGTTGAGCTGGCGGGTGCCGAGATACTGGGCGCCGAGGGGACGGATGCCCTGTTCCTTGGCCACGCGTTCGAATGCCTGCTTGCCGATCTCGCCGTTGAGCACTTTCGTCATATGGTCATAGCTCTTGAACATGTAGCCGGCCGTGAACATCGAAAGCCAGGGCGAACCGTCGGTGAGCCAGGGAGCGGCGGTCGCGGTGATGTCAGCCTGTCCGGACTTGACGGCCGAGACTTCCTGTTCCTGCTTAAAGAGCGAGGCGGAATCGTAGGTCTTAACCTTGATGTTTCCGGCGGAAACTCTCTCGACTACTTCCTTGAAAACCCGCATCGCCCCGGCATGGGCGTCAGTGGGCACGGCAGTCATTGTATAGACGAGTTCCACCGGCTTGTTTTTGGCGGCCTGGGCAAAAACCGCATTGCCCGCCAACGCGAGGACCAAGAGCGCGATCATCAGCTTTTTCATCGTGACTCCTCCTGAAAACATATTGCTTGGGGCGGCGCCTTAGGCATCCGTCCTCTTGGAACCATAGTGAAGTGTAAACCATTCGACATTCTGGCGCGAGACTTCAAGGTGATTTCGTATTGCCGCCTCGGCCACATCCGGGTCGCGGCTCTTGATAGCGTCCATGATAAGCGCGTGCCGCATCATGCCGTCGGGTTTCGCTCCTGGGGCATAGATGCTTTTACGGATGAATTTGCGGATAAGCACCGTCATCGCTTCTATGAGAATACCGAGGAGCTTATTCTTGCTGGCCTTGGCCATGGCGATGTGGAAGTCGGTATCCATCCGTATCATTGCCTCGTTGTCGTCCCAGTGCTCTCTCATGGCGTCGAGCGTCGACTGCATCTGCACGATGTCCGCTTCATCGGCATTTACCGCGGCGAGGCGGCAGGAAGCGATTTCGAGGATGCCTCTTACGGCGACGATTTCATCGTCGCCGATGTTGTCCATGAGGATCATGCGGCTCATGACGCTCGATACCGCGTCGGGGCGCGGTTTTGTAATGTACGAGCCTTCGCCCGTGCGCTGTTCGACGAGGCCCCGTTCCTTCACCAGTTTGAGCGCCTCGCGGATGACCGTTCGGCTGACGCCGAACTTGGCCGCGAGCGCCTGTTCGGAGGGAAGTTTGTCCTCGCCGCGCGAATCCCCCTCCGCGAGCGCGTTGACCCCTGTCTGAAGAATCGCGTTCTCCAGCGCGTCGGCGATCTGCTCGTAGAGATTTGTGCGCTTGATCTCCCAATTCGGACTTTCCACTCCGACCTTTCCTTTTTTTGTCTCGATCGCTTTTATTATTTCGACTGCCGAGGGCAATCGCGGATATAGTCCATCGTCTGCGCGGCGCCCATCGCCATGAAGCTGATGTCATCGCCACAGGATATGAAGTCCACGCCCCGCTCTATCCACTCCCTGATGAACTTTCTGTCCCCAGGGCCGATTGAGACGCCGCAGGGCTTTCCCTCCTGCTTGCAGATGCGGACGATCTTCTCATAGAGCGCGATGACTTCGGGATCCCTTAGATGACCCAGCTTGCCTATGGAAGCGGAGAGATCGTTGGGGCCTATGATGACGGCGTCGAGTCCATCGACGGCGAGAATTTCGCGCAGATTGTTCACCGCCTCGACATGCTCGATCTGGACAATCCTGAGAAAGGACTCGTCAGCTTTGGACAGGTATTCGTCCATGGGAATCATGCCGTAGCGTATCGCCCTTCTGGGGCCGAATCCGCGGATGCCCCTGGGAGGGTAGAGGCAGGCTTCGACCGCCTTCTTCGCTTCGCCGGCCGTGCAGACCATGGGGATAATGATGCCGTCTATGCCCATTTCGAGGACTGGCTTGATCAGGATTGGATCGTTGCCGGCAACCCTGACGAAGGCGGCGGCGCCGGCGCCGTTCGCGGCTACTATGTGGGCGAGCAGCTTTTCTTTGTCGAAAGGACCGTGCTCGGCGTCTATCCAGAGAAAGTCGTAGCCGAAACCTGCCATGGCTTCAGAGATGGAAGGATCGGTGAGGAAGACATGGCCGCCTATGACGAGCTTTCCGCTGGCGAGGGCTTCCGATATAGTTTTCGCTTTATCCATTTTCCCTTCTTTTCCTTGAGCGAATCACCTTGTATACCTGTACTACAGGTAGATGCTACCATCACTCCGCGATTCTGTCAAATTTTTTTTGCTGGCTGAACCTGGCAAGCATCCGTCTTTACATTCTCTCGGATCGCCATTTATTATGGATTCATGTCCATAAAACCCGAACACGTGGCTCCTCGACCCTCGGGATTCATCCAGTCGGTCGACCGCGCCCTGACGATACTCGAATATTTCTCGAAGGACAGGCCCGAAGCCGGTGTCTCTGATATCGCCCGCGGACTCCATCTCAATAAGAGCACGGCTTTCGGGCTTTTGTGCACCCTGGAACGCCGAGGCTACGTCGAACAGAATCCCGACAACGGCAGATACAGGCTGGGCTTGAGAACGCTGGAGCTGGGCAACGCCAAGCTCGCCGGCTTCGATGTCGCGGGCGTCGCCCATCCGGTTCTCAGCGGCCTGGTGGATCAGCTCGGGGAAACGGCTCATCTCGCCGTGTACGACAGGGGCGAAGTTGTCTATATCGACAAGGTGGAGGCCGACAACACTCTCAAGATTTCATCATTCGTCGGAAAGAGAAATCCCTCCTACTGCACCGGGGTAGGGAAGTGCCTCCTCGCCTTCCAGCCGGCGACGGAGATTGAGCGCGTCATAGGTCACGGCCTTCTGGCGCGGACCAGCAAGACGATTGTCGATCCGGAAGCTTTCAAGGCGGAGCTCGCCAGAGTCCGCAGGGAGGACAGAGCCCGCGACGACGAGGAATTCGCCGAAGGGCTCGTCTGCTCCGCCTCGCCTCTGCGGGACAGCAGCGGGCTCGTATGCGCGGCCATCAGCGTTTCAGCCCCCACGATCCGATCGGATCCGGAAAGGGTAGCCTTCGTCGATCGCGCGGTCAGCGAGGCCGCGAAGGCCATCTCGAGAGCCCTCGGCTATAAATCCAGCTGATAGTTGAAAAATCCCGCTTGACAGGTTCGAGAAAGGGCTATTATCATGTTTATATATAAGAACGGTGTGCTACAATGTAGCACGATAAGAATACCGTAAAGCAAATAGCAAATCAATGCGGGAAAATCCCGTTGGGAGGATGTTGTTATGGCAGAACAGAAACAGGGCAATCCTGAGATCGGAAAGACTATCCAGGCGGGCGGCATCGCCGTCAATTATCACGACATGGGTTCAGGCGATCCCGTCGTCTTCGTCCACGGTTCCGGACCCGGCGTGACCGCCTGGGCCAACTGGCGCCTCGTTCTTCCCAAGCTCGCTGCCACCCGCAGGGTCATCGCCCTGGACATGATCGGTTTCGGTTACACCGAGCGGCCCACTGGCATACAGTTCAACATGGACGTATGGGGCAAGCAGCTCAAGGATTTTCTCGACGCCATGAAGCTGGACAAGGTCGACCTGGTGGGCAATTCCTTCGGGGGAGGCCTCGCCCTCTACATGGCCATCCACTATCCCGAGCGCATCCGCAAGGTCGTCCTCATGGGAGCCATGGGCGTCCAGTTCCCCATCACCGAGTGGCTCGACAAGGTCTGGGGCTATGAGCCTTCCTATGAGGCCATGTCCGAAGCCCTCAATCACTTCGTCTCGAACAAGGCTATCATCACGCCGGATCTGGTGAAGATGCGCTACGAAGCCTCGATCCGTCCTGGCTATCAGGAAAGCTTCGGCTCCATGTTCCCGGCGCCCCGCCAGCGCAGCGTGGACGCCATGGCCTGCGCCTCGGCCGACATAGCATCCATCAAGCACGACACACTCATCATCCACGGGCGGGAGGATCAGGTAATTCCCGTCGAGACTTCCCAGATGCTTTTCAGGCTCATCCCCAATGCCCAGCTTCACATGTTCGGCAACTGCGGCCACTGGACCCAGATCGAGCAGAACGCGCGCTTCTGCGCCGTGGTCGAGTCCTTCCTCGCGGGAGTCTTCTGATGGCCCTCGCACCAGCTGAAATCGTCGCGGCCGCCGACGCCCTCGACGCCGCTTCCAGGACCTGCGTCCCCATCGAGAAACTTACCGTTACCTACCCGGCCATCGACGTCGACGACGCCTATGCCGTGCAGATGCGCAATGTTGAGCGAGCGCTGGCCGTGGGCAGAAAGATATCCGGCAAGAAGATCGGCCTCACCTCCAAGCCCATGCAGGACATGTTCGGCGTCACAACGCCCGATTTCGGCCACCTCTTCTCCGATATGGAAGCGGCGGGCGAACGGATCGAGCGCGCCACCATGGTCCAGCCCAAGGTGGAGGCGGAGATCGCCTTTGTCCTCGCCCGCGACCTCGATATGGCCGGCGAGATCACGGCGGCCGATGTGCTCGCCGCGACCGACTACGTCGTCGCGGCTCTCGAGATCGTGGACAGCCGCATCGGCAACTGGAAGATCGGCTACTGCGACACGGTCTCCGACAACGCGTCCTCGGGCAGGTACGTGCTGGGCAGGGTGCGGAAGAAGATCGCCGAAATCGACCTCAAGGCCGAGGTTATGGATTTTTCCCTGAATGACGAACGCAAGAATGGCGGCAAAGGCACCGACGTCCTTGGCGATCCCGCCTACTGCGTGGCCTGGCTGGCCAATTCCATGAGGAAGTACGGCACCATGCTCAAAAAGGGCGAAGTGATTCTTTCTGGGGCACTTTCCGCGGCCATAAGCGCCGGCAAGGGCGATCGCTTCAGGGCGGATTATTCGACGCTCGGCTCCGTCGAAATCGCTTTCTATTAAAAGGAAAGGAACAATGGCACAAAAGATCAAGGCGGCCATCATCGGCCCCGGCAATATCGGCACCGACCTTCTCGTCAAGCTGAGGAGGAGTCCCTTCCTCGAAGTAGCCTATGTGGTGGGCGTCAAGGAATCCCCCGGCATCGAGATCGCCAAGGGTTTCGGCATCCCCACGACCATCAAAGGCATCGACGAGATGCTTGCGGTGGATGACATAAGGATAGTGTTCGACGCCACCGGGGCAGGACCCCACCTCATCCACGCGCCCAGGCTCAGGGCCGCCGGCAAGATCGCCATCGACCTGACCCCTGCCGCCATTGGCCCCTATGTCGTGCCCTCGGTCAATCTCAGCGAGGAAATATTCAAGCTCGACAACGTCAACATGGTCACCTGCGCCGGACAGGCCACCTCGCCCATCGTGTACGCCATCAACCGCGCCGCCGACGTCTATTACGCGGAAGTCGTCTCCTCGATCTCCTCCAGGAGCGCGGGGCCGGGCACAAGGCAGAACCTCAACGAGTTCATCGAGACGACGACGAAGGCGCTCAAGGTCATCGGCGGCGCCGACAAGTCCAAGGCCATCATCGTCCTCAATCCCGCCGAGCCACCCATCCTGATGCGCAATACCATCCTCTGTAGGGTGCGCAGGCCCGACCTGGCTACCATCCGGACTTCAATAGATCTTATTCTCGCCGACGTAAAAACCTATGTTCCCGGCTACCGCTTCCTCGTCGAACCCATTCTCCAGGGCGACACTGTCACCACCGTCATCGAAGTGGAAGGCCTGGGTGATTTCCTGCCCAAGCACACGGGCAACCTGGACATCATCAACGCGGCCGCGGTGGCGGTGGCGGAGAAATTCGCCCAACGCATTCAGGAAGGCAAACGATGAGCAAAGTCTATATCACCGACACGAGCCTGAGGGACGGCAGCCACTCCGTCTCGCATCAGTACACGAGCGCCGATGTGGCCAAAGTGGCGGCTGCCCTCGACGATGCCGGGGTCGACATCATCGAGGTGAACCACGGCGACGGTCTCGGCGGCGCGTCCCTCACCTACGGCTTTTCTCTCGAAAACGAGCTCGACCTCGTCCAGGCGGCGGCCAGGGTAGTGAAGAAGGCCAAAATCGCCGTCCTCCTCGTGCCCGGCATCGCCACCCTCGATCTCCTCGAGGAAGCCCAGCGCCGGGGCGCCAGCGTCGTGCGCGTGGCAACCCATGTCACCGAAGCCGACGTTTCCGAAGAATACATCAAGGCGGCCAAGAAGATGGGCATGTTCGTCGTGGGCTTCCTCATGATGGCCCATATGGCCGACACGGCCAAGCTCGTGGAGCAGGCCCTCATCATGGAATCCTACGGCGCCGACGTCGTCTACGCCACGGATTCGGCAGGAGCCCTTCTGCCCGACCAGGTAGGCGAACGCGTCGCGGCCCTGAAAGCCGCGCTCAAGATTCCCGTCGGCCACCATGCCCACGACAACCTGGGCTGCGCCGTCGCCAATTCGCTCGCGGCGGTCAAGGCGGGAGCCACCTACATCGACGGTTCCCTTGGCGGCATGGGCGCCGGCGCCGGCAACGCGGCAACGGAGATGCTCGTCGGCGCCTTGAAGAAGTCCGGCGCCGATGTGGCCGCCGACCTCTTCAGAACGATGGACGCGGCGGAGAAAGTCCTCCTCCCCCTCGTGGCGGCGAAGGGCAAACCTCTCCCGCGGCACGATTCCAACTCCCTTATCATGGGCTACGCGGGCGTCTATTCCAGCTTCATGCTCCACGCTAAGAAGGGCGCCGAGCGTTTCGGCGTCGACGTGCGCGACGTCCTCATCGAGCTCGGGAAACGCAAGGCCGTCGGCGGTCAGGAAGACTGGATCATCCAGGTGGCCTACGACTTGGCCAAGGCCGCGGGAAAGCCGGCCTGAGTTGAGCGAGGCGGCGGCGGGGAAGCCTGTCCGTCCGCGACTATGTATGTGAACAATGTGCTACATAGCGGCACATTTAAGGTATTCAAGGAGGAATCATCATGAAGAAAGGGATTATCGCTCTGCTCGTCACCGCGATGCTGTTCGGCGCAACCGCCGGCGCTTTCGCCCAGGTCAAGGAACTCAAGCTCGGCCATATCGCCGCGCCCAACACCGCCTACGATAACTGGGCAAAGGAATTCAAGGCGCAGGTCGAGGCCGGTACCGGCAACAGGTACAAGATCGTCATCTATGGCGGCGGTCAGCTCGGCGATTCCGGCCCCCTCATGGAAGCCATGCAGGCCGGCAACCTCCAGTTCGCCGTCATCACCTCGGGCGACGCCAGCCAGTTCATCAACGCCATCAACGTCCTCGATATGCCCTTCCTGTTCAGGAGCTGGGACCATGTCGAGAAATTCATCGCCTCCAAGACAGCCAGGGATCTCCTCGACCTCTCCGATCAGTACGGCCTGAAGTCGCTCTCCCTGATGCCCCGCGGCTACCGCCACGTGACGAACGCCAAATTCCCCATCACCAAGCCCGAAGACCTCAAGGGTCTCAAGATGCGCATCAGCGAAAGCCCCGTTCTCGTCGAAGCCTTCAAGGCGATGGGCGCCAACGCTCAGGCCATGGCATGGTCCGAAGTCTACACCGCGCTCCAGCAGGGCACCGTCAACAGTCATGAGAACACCATCATCACTACCCGCGACTACAAGATCAACGAAGTGCAGAAATATGTCTCCGAGACGGGACATGTCTTTGCCATGGCCACGCTCCTGGCCTCGGGAGATTGGTTCAAGAAGCTCCCCGCCGCGGATCAGGCCGTCATCCAGAAAGCCGCCACGGACGCGGCCTACAAGCTCGGACTCGACCAGAAAGGCAACGAGGCAAAAGCCAAAGCCGAACTCATCTCCAAGGGCATGGTCTTCAACAGCCTCGACACCGAACCCTTCGTCAAGGCAGTCCAGCCCGTCATCAACAAATACGCCAAGGGCGATGTGAAAAAATTCTATGACGCCATCCTGGCGATTAAGTGATCGAGACCAGTAAATAATTTTCTTGAGGGGCTGCCCCGGTAGCGACTAACTTCCAGGACAGCCTTTTCTCGCATGCCTAACGCAAGGAGTATCGATATGAAAGCGTTGCTGAGAACCAGTGACATCCTTGACAAGATATGCGGCTGGGTCATCGTCACGCTGTTCATGTTGATGACGGCCACCTATGCCACGCAGATTTTGTTGAGATATGTTTTCGGAACGGGCCTGATGTGGACGGAAGAGCTCACTCGCTACGCCGATATCTGGGCAGTCATGATCGGCGCGGCGATGATAGCCAAGCGCAGGAGCCATATCAACGTGAGCGTGCTCGAGGAGTACCTGCCCAAGGCTCCCAAGGCTTGGCTCCTCGTTTTTCAGCAACTCCTCTCCCTCATATTCTTTGTCGCGATGTTTTTCATCGCCTTTAAATTCATCAAGCTCGCCGGCACCCAGGTGAGCACCAACATGCGCATACCCAAACGTTGGGTATACTGGATTTTCCCGCCTGCCTTCGGAGTCTTCATATTCCAGACCTTCGTAGGAATTCTCAAGGGAGTGCGGGAAGCGAAGTCCGTACAGGAGGCTAAGGCATGACCCTGCTGCTCTTCGGTTCCGTCTTCATGCTTCTCGCTGTGGGCGCTCCCATCGTCACGGCCATGGGCGGCTCGGCCCTCGTCACCATTTTCGCTTCGGGCATCAATGCCACAACGGCGGTACAGCGCTTTTTCGCGAGCATCGATTCCGCGGCTTTGCTTGCCATTCCCTTCTTCATCCTCGCCGGCGACCTCATGAACAAAGGCGGCCTGGCGAAGCGCCTCATCGGTTTCGCCGGCCTCTTCGTATCGAAGGTGACGGGAGGCATGGGCATGACGGCCATCCTCGCCTGCATGCTCTTCGCCGCCATTTCGGGCTCTGGCATCGCCACGGCGGCCGCCATAGGCGGCGTCATGATTTCGGGCTTCAAGGACCACGGATACAAACCCGCCTACGCGTCGGCCATCGTGGGTTCGGCGAGCCCGATAGGCATCATAATTCCCCCGAGCATAGCCTTTATCATCTACGGAACCCTCTCCAAGGCTTCTGTAGGCCAGCTCTATAGAGTCGGATTTCCGGCCGGAGTCATGGTCGGCGGCGCCTTGATGATCGTCACCTTTTTCACCGCGAAAAAACACAGGATCCCGCGCGAATCCAAAGGCTTAGGCACCAAGTCAATGAAGGAAGTCGTGATCGACACCCTTGTCGCCCTCGGCACGCCCGTCATCATCGTGGGCGGCGTATTCCTCGGCGTCTTCACCCCCACCGAATCCGCGGTCGCGGCCGTCATCTATTCAATAATAATCGGCGTTTTCGTGTTCAAGGAAATAAAGCTGAAGGAGTTGCCCGGCATCTTCCTCCAGTCGGCTATCAGTTCGGCGGGCATCATGATCATCGTGGCGGCAGCCTCCCTATTCGCCTGGACCATGGTTTACATGCAGATTCCCCAGAAAGCTTTCGAGGCCGTACTCTCCTTGGGCATGAACAAGTACACGCTTCTATTTGTCGTCAATATAATCGTCCTGATAGCGGGCATGTTCATGGAATCGGGCTCGATACAGATCATCCTCGTGCCCCTCCTGCTTCCCATACTCGAAGTGCTGCAGATCGACCTCGTGCATTTCGGTATCATTCTGACGACCAACCTCGCTATCGGCATGCTCACACCTCCTTTCGGGCTGACGCTCTTCACGGCGTCGCGCGTGCTGAAGGCCGACCTCAAGGATACGATCAAGGAAACCTGGCCCTTCCTGGGCGCGATGATCCTGGTCTTGATGATCATCACGTATGTGCCGGCCTCGGTGATGTGGATTCTTTAGCCGCGGCCTGACGGATTTACTGACAGACATAGGCAGGCTGTCCAGGGAATGATTGCTGGCAGCCCTTTTGTATCGGTTTCTATGTCAGAGATAATACTCGTCCACTATGCCCAAGCCCGATTCTCCGAGTGTTTCGGTCTCCGACACATACGTTATCTCCACGGTGAGGTAGACGCGTTTCTCTGGGAGAATCATTATTTCTCTAATGATCGTCTGATGGTATGTCCGGGCATCCGTCGTGGCCGATACCGATAGGGTACACGAATTGATTGTTGATTTTCCGGTGTTGGCGACTTCAATCGTCGCTACGCAGGCTTTTTCGCCAGAGGAAACGTACTCATAGAAAGCAGCCACCGTAGCCTTACCGGAAGGATACCAGGACGCTGAATCGACATGGCAGGCCGCTATCGCAAGCGCGGTACAGAGGGCGAGTGAAGCGTGAATCGCGGCAGTCGCGGAGATGCGGTGACTGTCTTTCCGAACGTTGCCGTTTTCGGTTCCGTCATTTCCGCTCTTGTGCCTGAAGTATCGCATTATTCAACCCTCCTTCGTGCTTAGTCTGAACATAAATCCCACGGCGAATACGATGGGCGACGAAGCTGCGCTTAAAAGCTTCGATATGCCGAGGCTCGTCGTTCGTCTTCCTTCCGTGAATACGATAGACATCCTGCCGGAAAGCGAATAGGACAGACCGGTTTCCGCCGGCGATTCATCCGAGCGCAGCGGCCAGGCAAGCCGCTGCGAGAGTCCGCCCGTAAGTGCCACGATATTGTTGAGCGCCTCAGTGGCGTAGAGGCTTGCCGTGAGGACGAGAGGCCGACATCCGCTTCCGCAGCGTTCCTTCCTGTCGAAATAGCTGTCGGCGCTGATCGCGACTCCCGCGATGAGCGGATCCATGTAGCGCACGGAGGAACAGGAAACGCCGATTTTTCGATATCCTGATCCCGACATGATGTTCATCTCATCCGCTTCGTAGGAGTTCCATATTCCCAGGGGATGGCTGTAGGAGAGTTCGACTCCGAGCCGCCAGTCATCGACGCGAAATGTATACGAAAGGCTAAAGCCGGGGTCGCCGGCCGCCGCGGCGATTCGAGGCGAGATGCTTCTGCCCAGCGCCAGCTTCAACGCGATAGGGACCTCAACCGAAAGCCCGAAACGTTGTCCATAGAGCGCCTCGAAAATGAAAGATTGGTCGATTTCCAGAGCCGTCCCTCCTTTGTTTTCGATCCCGACGGTCTCGACGGATATGCCCGCCACCAACATGAGGGGGGCGGTTCCTTCGACACCGATCCGCTGATGGGTCGCGGCTTGCGCTCCAACACGTAAAGCGATCAACAGGAGAACGCAGGCGACGGCGATCCTTCCCGTCAAGGTTTTATGGTGAGGAGAATCCCGCCCCGCGGCGGGCCGCTCTTTCGAGCAGCATCTTTCTTCCATAAACATTGCGGCTTGCCTGATCGAGAAGCGTCTCATTCAATCCTCCCTTTGGATGGACCGCGACCAGCACGGCGCCTGACCACCTCGACTCGAAACGGGCTTGCTCAAGAGCGATCGTACCCTCGGCCGGATCGGAGATGGTTATCGCTCCGTTGTCCAGCGAGAGGACAAGGGCGAAGTGTCCTTCCGGTCTATCGTAGTGAACGATGACTGGCGCATAGCTGGCGGTAGCCGCTTCCAACTGCCCGAAATTCATCTTGTAGGCTTTCCACGCGAACCCTTTTGCTTCAAGGATCCGAGCCAATTCGGCGAAAGTCACGGTCAGGTCTCCTGTTGCCCACTTGTCGGCTAAGAATTCTTTGGCGAGGGCTGTTTCATCGGCCGGAACTCCCCAAAATCTGTCCATGAGGCAGGTGAGCGTCGTCAGGCCGCAGGAGCTGTCATATCCTTGTTCGGCGCTGTAGGCGAAGCGCAGAGATTCCTTGTCGATGGTTTCAGAAAATGCGAGAAGAAAAATCGCGAGCTTTACGAACAAAACATCACCTCCTTTTGAAGCGGACCTTCATGGCATACACGTGTAGAAGATGAAGCGTTGCTTCCGATTTTTGAAAAAATCTTTTCTGGAGGTGAAGATGGAGAAAAAATTCTGCTGTGTTCTCCTAATCGCGGTGTTTTTCTTCGGGCTGTCCGGTTTGGAGGTCTCCGCCGAAGACCTAACCGGAGAGCTGACGGCGGTCATCGACCTGGATGGTTTGCCCCTGGGAACCTCGGAGATGAACGAGATATTCGGCGGTTTGCCCCGATGCTGTCACGACCCGGAATACGATCCCATCGAGGACAAGTGCCTCAACAACAAAGGCCAGAGGTACAAGGAAGGGGTCAATGATTGTGACATTTGGGTGGAAACGGTTTTGAAACAGGCGGGAACTGACATTTCCAATCAGTGGGGTTCCGCTTCCTCAACTAGCGTGGCGGGGCATGTGAAAATTTTATCTGACCAATTGTTGGATCAACCACCTCTGGGGTGGAGCATCGAAATAATCGATGACGGTCATGTTGCCCTTGTGAGGGTGAAGGCTGATGGTTCTGCTGATTTATACCATCAAGGATTGAATAGAAGAACTCCGACAACAGAAAAGTGGGAAGGATCACGGGGCTATCAGTATAGAAATTCTAGAAACGCTTGTTGGGGCAGTAGATCACGTTTTTGGGATTTTGATCGTTAACGATGGGAGTGTTTAGAATGCTAAAGAAGTACGTATTAGCTATTACCCTTGTTCTTTTAGTAGTCTCCTTCACTGAAGCGAAAGGTAGAGATGATTTCTTGGGGACGTGGAAACTTAAGGATAATTCAAACAGCATTAGAATTATAAAAGAAGGTGAGCTGTATTACATCATCGAATTTGTTCATTTAAAGCATGAGCTATATTTTAGCGGCGATGGAAAAGAAGCATTGTTTATTGAATGGGGCAAGGGACCTGGATGGGATACGACAATGCTCCATCTAGATGGAGATATCATCACAGAGATGTATTTTTCGGAAGAATATAGATGGCAAGCCTCTGAATATGTCTTTTATAGAAAACCTTAATTCGTTCGCGGGTTTCATGCCTCACGGTATACCGGGTCTTTTACTGAACGCATAATAGCATGAAACCTGCATTTATATTTACCTGGATTATTCGTATTATTTTCTCAGCGTTTTCCCGTTTTCAGGCGAGCTTCAAGGGCTCGCACGAGAAGGGATAGGCTGAGCGTGAGGCAGAGGTAGAAGAACGCGACGGCGTTGTAAGTCTCGAAAAATTTGAAGGTGGACGCGGCATAGACCTTGCCCAGCTGGGTGATATCCTGGACACCGAGGGCCGAGACGAGAGAAGAATCCTTTATGATGGCGACGAATTCGTTGCCGAGGGCGGGCAGGACATTCTTGATGGCTTGGGGCAGAACGATGCGCCACATCACCTGAAGATGTGACATCCCGAGGGCTTCGGCGGCTTCGACCTGGCCTTTGTCCACGCTCTCTATGCCCGCGCGGAAGATTTCCGCGATGAAAGCCGAGTAGCCGAGGGTGAGGGCCAGGACGGCGCGCGTGGCGAAATCGAAGCTGCGCGCTTCGACGCGGCCGATGAGCCCCGTCGCGATGAGTGGGGTTAGGATGACGTTGAGCGCTTGAGCTAGAGCGGGAGCGCCAACGAATGCTATGTAGTACAGAATGACGAGCATTGGAAGGCCGCGTACCAGCTCGATGTAGAAGGTCGCGGCTTCGCGTGCGGCGCGAAGCCGCGAAGCGCGCAGAAGCCCCAGCCCTAGACCGAACAGTATCGATGCGGCATACGCGATGAGCGATACCATCAGCGTGACGCCAAGGCCGCGGGATACGGCGCCGAATATGACGCGATAATCGGCCGTGGCCATCGCGGACGCGAGGAGCCAGCCCCCGAGGCCTACGATAGCCACGAGCCACCAGGGGATGCGATCCAGCGCCGTCTGCTTAATTCGCGGTCTGCGCATAAGGCGGTCCTTTTACCTGCATTGGTCCCTCGCAGGGTAGTTCAATAAAAAAGACTGTATTGCCCGGTTCGCTTTCGCACCAAATCCTGCCGCCATGGACTTCCGTTATATGCTTGCAGATTGAAAGGCCAAGTCCGGCATGTCCGCTTCCGCTTTTTTCGCTCAGGAAGGGCGTGAAAAGGCTGGCGATCTTGGCGGGCGGGATGCCGGGGCCGCTGTCCTGTACCTGCAGAAGGGCGCTATTATCGGCCTGCTTTCGAAGTCGGACAACTATGGAACCGCATCGTCCCGCAACATCGAGCGCATTCATGAGGAGATTGATCAGGACTTGTTTGATTCTGGCGGGATCTATGCGCAGCATCACCGGTTCGCTAGGTATATCAGCTTCCAGGCTGATGCCGAGACGTTCCACTTCATATTCAAGCAGGACAAGCGAATCCTTGATGACCGCGTTGATGTCATGCGGGCTCAATGCTGACGAATCGACGCTCGAAAAGGACAGGAGATTGAGCATGCTTCCATGAATTCGCTTTATTTCATTTCGGATAATTTCGAGCCTTTCACGAGCATACTCGTCGTTTGTCTTCATGAGCAGGAGTTCCACATAGTTGGAAATGATGCCGAGAGGATTGTTCACTTCGTGAACTATGCCCGTCGCCAGCTGGGCGATGGACGAAGTTCGGTCAAGGCTCGCCAGATAGTCCCGCGTCGCCCTCTCTTCCGTTACGTCCTGAAGTACGAGGATGGTTCCGAATAGCTGCTTCAAACTGTCGTGGAAGGGGTAGGTCATCACGTTGACGAATCTGCCGTTTGCCGTCGGCCACTGTTTCCATTTCGCCGATACTCCCGATCTTATGGAATCCATGATCAGCGCCAGTCGTTTATCGCCGAAACCATTCCGCAGCGCCAAGGCGGTAAGTGGAATCGCCGCAGCAGGTTCTCCCGCCTTTGACGCGGGAATCAACGTTTTTGGATCCGTGCAGATAATGTCGCAGGCTGATTGATTGGAAAGGTATATTTCGCCTTCCCCATCGAAAAAGACCGTTCCCAGCGGGAGATTGGAGACTATTTCCTCATTGTACTTCTTGTATTTCAGCAGGCGAATGTTCTTGCTGAACAGTTCTTCCCTCGACTCGTTGAAAGAATAGGCGAGATCGACAATGTCCTCTCGGTCCAGGCTTCTTGCCGGCTGGGTTTCGACAATTCTCCCCGCTTTTATAATCGAGATGATATCGGCGATCCTCAGCACCTCGTCGACATTGGAGGCCGCATAGAGAACTGCCTCATTGCCGCTCCGCCTTTCCGCCAGCACGGAATAGAGGACCTGCATCTCATCGGCGGTAAAGCGACCCGAAGGCTCATCCAGGATAAGGATCCTTGGATTGAACGCCAAGGCTCGCCCAAGCTCGATAACGGTGGATTCTATTCTCGTCAGTCGATGCATAGGCAGGCGCAGATCTGGACGGAGACTCCACTTTTCGCAGAGCGTCAGGATAAAGGCCTCAGTTTCATCGCGCTTGTTGCCCGATGAAAAACCGATGGGCATCCTCCCGGCCATGATGTTTTCCCAGGGCAAAAGTGTGGGAATGATGTTTTGCGTTTGATGGAAAACGCCAATACCAGCCTGGGCCATAGTCTTTGGATTGCGTTTCGCCAGGGGGATGCCATCGATGAGAATCTTGCCTTTATTGAGGGTCATCTTTCCTTCGAGGAGGGAAACGATACATGATTTTCCCGCCCTGCGTTCCCCGATGATGGCATGCACTTCGCCGCTCGCCGCTATCAGGCTGAACTCATCGAGGGCTATCGTCTCCCTGTAGGAAGCCGTGACGCCACGGAGCTCAAGACCTTGCATCGTCGTCCATGCCAAGCCTTTCGAGCTTGTTATAGAGGGTTCGTCGCGGTATTCCAAGCAGCCTGGCGGCCTCCGTCCTGTTTCCCTTTGCCTTGTCGAGCGCTTCAAGAATCATGCTGCGTTCCAGGTCCTGCCGCGCCTCGCTCATCGAATTCCGGGATGCATCCGATTCCTTCGATTCATCGAGACAGGAAACGACCACATTTCTGCCAATTCCCATCTTGTACTGCTGCGGAAGATGGCGAGTGCCGAGATGGCGACCGTCACAGAAGATGATGGCGCGCTCGATGCAGTTTTTCAGCTCACGGACATTTCCGGGCCAGGGCTGCGCCTCGAGGATAGCCAGGAACTCATCGTCGATGAGGGGTTCTTCCTTGCCGTATGAACGCGAAAAATCGGCGACGAAGCGTTTCGCGAGCGCGGGAATGTCCTCTATATGCTCGCGAAGCGGGGGAGTCTGGATGCATATCACCGAGAGCCGGTAATAAAGGTCTTCCCTGAACATGCCTTTTTCGATGAGCGTATGCAGGTTCTGGTTGGTCGCCGATATGATCCGGGTATTGGCGTTGAGGTCCTTTGTGCCGCCCAACCTGCGGAATTCCCCTCCCTGAAGTATATGAAGGAGTTTCGACTGAAGGCGAATGTCCATATCCCCGATTTCATCGAGGAAGACGCTGCCCTGACTGGCGCTTTCGAAAAGCCCCGCTTTTCGGGCAAGAGCGCCCGTGAAGGCACCTTTTTCATAGCCGAACAGCTCGCTTTCGAGAAGTGTGTCAGGTATCGCCGCGCAGTTGATCTTCATGAAAGGATGGGCGGAACGCAGTGATTGGCTGTGTATGGCTTCGGCTACCAATTCTTTTCCCGTGCCGCTTTCGCCCGTGATGATGACGGAGGCTTCCGTGGGGGCGATGCGCTCGATCGATTCCCGCAGTTCGCGAATGACCAGGCTTTCTCCGTAGAGGGCGCCGACGGCATGATTGGGCGTTTCCGGCTGCTGATTGGCGCCTGCCATTTTGCATTGATTCAGCTGGTCACGCAGCTTCCTGAAATCCAGCGGCTTGGTGAAAAAGTCCATTGCGCCGTATTTCATGGCCAACACCGCGGTTTCCACGGACGGGTAGCCTGTCATCATGAAAATCCTGAGGTTGGGGGATATATCGCGGAGCTCCTGGATGAGGTCTAGGCCGCCGCGGCCCGGCATGCGCACGTCTACGATGGCTATGTCGGGATGGCCGTCGCTGGTCTGTTCGAGCGCGGAAGATGCGCCGTCCGCCAACATCGTCTGGTAGCCTTCACTCTGCAAGAGTTCGCCGAGCGAAGCCCTCATGGGCTGCTCGTCGTCGACGATAAGTACCTTCGTTTTCATACCGTGCCGCCAGTGTATACCATTTGGCTCGAAAGGACAAAGGCGAATCGCTTAGCGGGGCCTCTTCTTGGAGTAGGAGTCGATGCCCACGACGACCAGGATGATCAGGCCCTTTATGACGTACTGGATGAAGACCGGCACGCCGAGGAGATTGAAGGCGTTGGTGACGACGGTGAGAAGAAGGACGCCTATCATGGCGCCGAGAACCGTGCCTTCGCCGCCTGAAACCGATGTGCCGCCGATGACCACCGCCGCGATGGCGTCCATGTCGTAATTCTGCCCCGCTAGGGGCGTGGCCGACGAAAGCCGGGACGCATAGACGACGCCCGAGATGCCCGCCATGAGACCGCCGATGAGGAAAGTCATGACGTGGTAGAAGTCCACGGAGACGCCGGCGAGCCTCGTCGCTTCCTTGTTGCCGCCGACGGCGCAGCAGTAGCGGCCGAGCTGCGTCTTTGAGAGAATGAATTGAAAAATGACGACAAGCGCGATCATTATGATGACGGGTACGGGGATGCCCCACAGATAGCCGGAGCCGATCACCTCGAAGGCTGGCTGCTGACCGTTGATGGGGTAGCCGCCGGTATAGAGGTAGACGAGGCCGCGTACGATGGTGGAGGTACCCAACGTCGCGATCATGGGAACGATGTGAATCTTCGCGGCGAGAATACCATTGAAGAGACCTATCAGCGCGCCGGCGAGGATAGCGATCGTGGCGGCCAAGGCCCAGTGCATCGAGCCTTGGAGCCCGAGCGCCAACGCCGCGGACAAGGCAAGCACCGATCCGACCGAGATATCGAATCCGCCACCGATGATGACGAAGGTGGTGCCTATGGCCATGATGCCGACGATCGTACTCTGCCTGAGGATGTTGAGCAGGTTCCTGGAGGAGAGGAAGTTGGGCGTCAGCAGGGATATCCCCAGCGAGAGCACAAAGAAGCTGATGAGCAGGCCGTAGCGTTTTAAAATTTCTTTGTAGTACTGCCCCCTCTTCTTTGAGGCATCCATACCGCCCGCTTGAATGGTTGCCGCTGCCTTAGCATCGATATTGTTACCGCTCATTGTTCACCTCAATCATATCTTTTAGTAGTATATCTTCAGATGGCGGAATCGCGTAAGAACGCTTGATCTTCCCTTTTTGCATAACCAACACCCTGTCGGAGACCACAAGGAGTTCGGCGGGATCTCCAGAGAAATAGATGATGGATTTTCCTTTCGACGCGAGATCGCGCACCGTCGCGTAGATCTGTTCCTTCGTGGCGACATCGATGCCGCGCGTGGGCTCATCCAGAATAAGAACCTTCGGGGAGGCCAGCAGCCATCGAGCCAGAACGCATTTCTGCTGGTTGCCGCCGCTCAGGAATTTTACCCGCTGATCAAGGCTGGCGAACTTTATCGAAAGTTGGGCGGCCACAGACATCGTACGGCTTTTTTCCTTTTTTGCGTTGATGCATCCGAACTTGACGATGCTGGGCAGGGATGAAAGGGAAATATTGCCTTGAATGTCATGGTCGAGGATCAGTCCCTGCGTTTTACGGTCTTCCGGCGCCATGCCGATACCATGCTTGACCCCATCGTATGGGGAACGGAACTGTATCGGTCTGTTCTCCAGTGTCATGGAACCGCTGTGGCTGACCGATGCGCCTGAGAGCGTCCTCGCCAGTTCCGTCTTGCCCGATCCCACGACGCCGGCGATTCCGAGCACTTCGCCCGCGTGAAGTTCGAATGAAATATCCGAAAATTCGGCGCGGCGGCCGAGGTTCTTTACCACCAGCTCTTCCTTTTCGCCATGAGCCCTTACGAAGGGTTTTCGTTCCGCCACTTCCTTGCCGAGCATCAAGGTGACTATTTCCTTGATCGGCAGAAGAGGCGAGACGCGCTCGGCGACTATTTTCCCGTCGCGGATCACCGTCGCGCTGTCGGCGATGCTTTTTACTTCGTCCAGAAAATGCGTTATGAAAACGATGCTCATGCCCTCGCGCCTAAGGTCACCGACGGTTTTGAACAGGAGGGCGGTTTCCTGGGAGCTGAGAGCGTCGGTGGGCTCATCCATTATGATGATGCTGCAGTTGCGCGACACCGCCTTCATTATCTCGGCCATTTTTTTCTGCGCGGGGCTGAGATCGCGTACCTTCGTCGCGGAGGGAATATCCAAGTCGAAACGTTCGCAGAGCTTTTCGTATTCAGCTTGCATGAGCTTGCCGTTCAGTATCCCCGAACCCTTTGTGGATTCACGGCCGAGAAATAGATTTTCGATGATGGTCAGGGTGGGAATGAGGCTCGATTCCTGGTGCACGACGCTGATTCCCGCCCTGTAGGCATGGATCGGTTTGCTGAATTGAACCGGTTTGTCGTGAAGGAATATCTGGCCGCTGTCCGCGTTATAGACGCCGGAGAGAATCTTCATGAGCGTCGATTTTCCCGCTCCGTTGGCGCCGAGAAAAGCGACGACTTCGCCTTTTCTGAGATAGAAATCGACGTTGTCCAATACCCGGACGCCCAGGAAGCTTTTTGAAATGTTCTTCATCGCGAGAATGACGGGAGGGGCAGCCGCATTTCCGCCCTCTGGCGTTCGCAAATTTTCTTGAATGTTCATTTAGAGTCCTCGTGATGCGGTGAAATCGCGTCGATCGACGCGATAGCGTCCATCGAGGCTATCGCCTCGATATGCCGCTTGGGCACGTACAATATATTCCAGCATACGGCGATGTTTTGGCCCGAGAGGCTTTCCAGGTACGAGTCGCGTACGCCGTCGTCGATTTGAGTATCGTAGGCTTCGTGCTGAACCAGCTCGATGCCCGCGTAGATTTCTGGTTTTGGAGCCGCTGCGGGATCTATTTCCCGCTGACAGCGGAGCAGTTCTGATGCGGCGAGCGAAGCCGGGAAATTTCCTTTCCGGCGCACGGCATCCAGGTATTCTCGGTCTATTCCGGAGAACTTGGAAACGAAGCTTACGGCTGTTGATGCGTCGATGCCCGATTCTTCAAGCCCCTTCATTAAAAGGAAAAATTCCAGGGGCATGCCTGCCGGCGCCCAGGCTTTGCAGTAGAGCATCGGTTTCATGAAATCCGCGTGGCGCGACAGTGAATGATAATCTTGGCCGACGAAACCGGCCAACGCGGGCGCGAAGAGATCCAGACCGACGCTGAGGCCCTCCGCGTGAGCGGCATCGGCGTAACGCGCCACCGCGTTATTGACCATCCGCGAGCGGAATTGAAGTACTTTCTCGGCGCTCTCGACGAAGGCTTGAGGGCCGCCGACGCCATGAGCCGCATGCCGGACGAAGAGCGAAGCCAGGTCAGGCCATTTTTCGCCGCTCCAGGCGCGAAAGGCTTCCCTGCATAGGGGGCAGGAACAGGCGCTCATGAATTCGAGGCCGTTGGCGGGGGAGGGGTATCGTATCCGGTCGAGGAAGATGCCCCGCGTGCCAATGGATTTCGCCGCCCGAAGCGCGGATTCTATGCCTTTCTCGTCCTTATCCAGGGCGCTGGGACAATAGAAGAGGAACTTTTCGTCGCCCTTTCCGATATTCTCCCAGGCGCCGGTGGCGCCGTATCCCGTCCTGCCTTCAGCGTCCTGGACATTGGGATAAGAAGACAGGCCGGCGGGGCGGTCGGCGAAAACCATCACCCATAGAGAAACCCTTGTACCCACCTTGTCACAGCGCTCCGTGATCTTTCGAGCCAGGTCGCTCGATGAATCGGTTATGGAAAGAATCAGCTCTCGGGGAGCGAGGACATCGAGCGCATAGTCCAGACATGCCAGTATTCCGGCTTCGCCGAAATTGACCAGCTGTTCGGGGCCGACCATCAGCTGCGCGGCGATTTTACCGCCGTTTCGTATCGATTTAGGTTCCATTGTTTTCTCTTGAGCGGCGGGGAATCCACCGAAGCGGACTCCCCGTCGACTGTTGGAGGATGGGATCACATCTCGGGAACGTGTTTGCTCACATTGTTCTTGTCGACGATGACGGGAATGACTTCGATGTAGGAATCGATCTTCTTTCCGGAGAGGAATTCGGCGGTTTTCTGGACTGCCAGATAACCCATGTCTATGATGGAAGCGTAGGCCGTCATGTTGACGCTTCCAGCCTTGATCTCGGCCTGGAGCGCCTTGGAATACTCGAGGGCGGTGATGTATTTCCCCTTGAGTCCGGCTTCCCTGATGGCTTTGGCAGCCGCGACCGCGCCGTCCGTCCATTCGGCTGAGACGAGATCGAAATCCTGTCCTTTCTGGAGAAAGGCTTCCATGGCGGCGAGCGATCCTTCCTTGGTCCAGCCGGGAATCGCCTGGCTGTAGATGATCTTGTACTTGCTGTTCGCGAGTTCGGCCCTGAAACCGTCGTTTCTCATGCGCTGGGCGCTGGTTCCAGGCTCACCCTCGATGAGGACGATGTTCGCGGCTCTGTCGCCCAGGAGCTGTTTGGCCATCTTGCCCATCATGGTGCCATAGGAGAGGTCGTTGATGCCAATGAAGGTAACGACGCCGGGATACTGTCCGTTCTTGTCGGAGCCGAGCGTGTTGGTGAACGTAATGAGGGGGATCTTGGCTTCGTTGCACATTTTTACCGCCGGAAGCAGGGCGAGAGGATCGCGGGAGCAGAGCATGATGGCGTCCACGCCCTTGGCCACGAAATTCTCCACCTGGTTCAGTTGTTTTCCCGCGTCCCATTCGGCGTCGGAATAGGTGAGCTGAAGGTTGAACTCGGCGGCTGCCTTGTCCATGCCTTTGCGCTCCACGGCGAAGAACTCGACTGATCCAGGAAGACAGACGGCGACCTGCTTCTTCTTGGCTTGGGCGGAAACACCGGTTATCAGCACCAACGCGCACAGAAGAACGCCAACGATTCGTTTCATGTAGAAACCTCCTTAAGATAATCTGGAAACTCAAGGTAGCAATAGCAAAGCCCATGCCAAGAGCCTGACCAAAGCAGTGAATCTAGCAATGTGCTATTTTCATTCCATGAAATAAATTGCCGATACGGCGTCCTGCCCGAAAAGCCAATGCGTAGGGTGCTTCGCTTATTTTTAAATTCTATGTTCATTATTTAGCACAGAAAATCCCCTGTCTGTGCCATTACTGGCACAGACAGGGTTCTTGGGGAACCGCGCCAACGGCTTTTCCCTTGGGGCGGGCTACCGCAGTTTTAAGGCTTGTACTCGAAGAACCACTTCGTGTTCAGCCTGTCGAGGAACCCTTCGGCTTTGAGGACGGCGATGGCCGCGTTGAAGGGGCCGACGAGGTCGGAACCTTTCTTGAAGATGAAACCGAATTCTTCGGTGCCGAGGGCGCCGCCGACCGATTTCAGCTTGTTGGGGTAGGCGCCGATGTAGCCTTTGCTGGAGGCGGCGTCCATGAGCACCATATCGATGTCTCCGGCTATCAGGGCCTGGACCGTGGCGCCGAAGGTCTCGAAAAGCTTGATGCGGGGATTGGCTTCGTCGCCGTCGAGGACGTTGTAGACGGCCACATAGAAGTTCGTGGTGCCCGCCTGGGCCCCGATGAGGAGTTTGGGATTGGCCGAGAAAGCCTTTTCGTCCTGGAAGCGGTTTTCGCCGGCGCGCACGAGCATGAACTGCTGGCTCACCATGTAGGGGCTGGAGAAGTCGACCTGACCTCTTCTTTCGTCGGTTATGGTGATGCCGTCCATGCCCACGTCGAACTGTCCGTCGCGCACGGCCTGGATCATGGTATCCCAGGAAGTGATCTTCCACTCGATCTTGGCGTTGAGACGCTTGCCGATCTCGTTCACCGCGTCGTATTCCCATCCCATAGCCTTGCCGGTTTTAGCGTCGACGAAGTTAAGGGGTAAATAGGCGTTTTCGGTCACGGCGATGATTTTTCTTCCTTTGAGATCGGGAAGCCTGGCGGTTTGGGCGCCGGCGGCGCAGACCATCGCGAAGACCATGGCAAAGACCATAAGCATGAATGTCATCTTTCGCACGAAGAACCTCCTTGTGTGGTTGAGCGGAACCCTCCGAGCCGCGGGAAAGGCCGCGGAATAGGGCTTTCGATCATTTTTTTATCGATAACGCATTGTGTCGCCTCACTTCATGTCCTGTCAAGAATCCGGGACGGCGGAATCCATATTGACAGGAATTGGACCTGGTGTTATCTTACGATTAAACGATTGCTTAATTGAGCAATCGTTTATATGAATAGATCGATGGAGCCCATATGAATGAAGATATTTGCAGTCAGTTCGGCATTTCCTGTCAGGACAAGGCGCCGGGGCTGAGGGATTCCCTCCTCGACGTGGCGGGGCTTTCCGAGCTTTTCAAGGCCATGGCCGACGAGTCGAGGATAAAGATTCTCTACCTGCTGTCGCAGCAGGAACTCTGCGTCTGCGACCTCGCCTTCCTTCTGGAGACCAATCTGCCGGCCATTTCCCATCATCTGAGGTTCCTGAGAAGCCTCAACCTCGTGCGTTCGCGCCGGGACGGCAAGCAGGTGTTCTACGCCCTCTCCGACAGCCATGTGCTGGAGCTGCTGCAGATCGCCAGAAACCACTACATCGAGAAGCTTTAGCGAGGCGGAAAATGACGAAGTACTATATGAAAGGTCTCGACTGCGCCAACTGCGCGAATAAGATCGAGAATGAGCTGAGGAAGAACAAGGGTTTCGAATTCGCCACCGTCAATTTCGCCACTAAAACCTTAGCCCTCGACGCCGATTCGGAGGAACTGGCCAAGAACATCATCGGGAACATAGAGCCATCCGTCGAACTCGTGCGCGCCGATTCGGGCGCCCCGAAGAAAGAGGAATCCCTCGGAACCTGGTCCATCGTGCGGATCATCGCGTCGGCCGTCCTCCTACTGGTAGGCGTTCTCTTCGGAAGGCCGTTGCGCGCGACGGCGGGCGATTTCGCCGAATATGTCGTTCTCGTTCCGGCATATCTCCTCGTGGGCTATCCGGTGCTTAGAAGCGCCTGGATGGACCTTCTGCGCGGCAGGATTTTCAACGAAATGTTTCTCATGGCCATAGCCACCGTGGGAGCCTTCGCCATCGGGCAGCTGCCTGAGGCGGTGGGGGTCATGCTCTTTTATTCAGTGGGCGAATACCTGCAGGAAAGGGCCGTGGCGAGATCGCGAAGCTCCATTTCGCGCCTCATGAATCTCCGTCCCGAGTTCGCCCGCATCGTCACCGCCGGGCAAGGAAGGATCGTCGATCCCGAACAGGTGATCGTGGGCGATGTAGTCGATGTGAGGCCCGGCGAGAGGATTCCGCTGGACGGAACCATCGTCGAGGGCGATTCCTTCGTGGACACCTCGTCGCTCACCGGCGAGGCCGTGCCCCGGTCCGTGGGCATCGGGGAAGCGGTCAAGGCGGGCTATGTCAACGATACGGGGCGGATTCTTGTGGAGGTGACCGCTCCCTTCGGCCAGTCCTCGGCGGCGCGTATCCTCGATCTCGTGGAAAACGCGGCGACGCACAAAGCGCCGACAGAAAAGTTCATCACGAAAGTAGCGGCCTACTACACGCCCTTCGTCGTCATTTCGGCCGCCCTCATCGCCTTCGTTCCTCCGCTCCTCATCCCCGGCGCCCTGCTTTCAGACTGGCTCTATCGCGCCCTCGTCCTCCTCGTCATTTCCTGCCCCTGCGCCCTTGTCATATCCATTCCCCTGGGCTATTTCGGCGGCGTGGGCAGCGCCTCCCGCCACAAGATCCTCGTCAAGGGCGCGAACAGCCTCGACGCTCTCCTCAAGGTGGATACGGTCGTCTTCGACAAGACGGGCACGCTCACGAAGGGCGTCTTCGAGGTGGTGAAGGTGGACGCGGCCCACGAATTCAGCGCCGAGCAGGTGCTTCGCTACGCGGCCGCCGCGGAGCGTTATTCGCCGCATCCCATAGCCAGGGCGATTCGGAAGGCGAGCGATGCCGACTGGCAGAGTTCGGCGAGTGAGACAAGCGAGGTCGGCGAAGTAAGCGAGCCCAGCAGAGCTGGCGAGGTGAGGGAAGTGAAGGGTCGTGGCGTATCAGCCATCGTCGATGGCCGGAAAGTGCTCGCGGGCAATGAAGGCTTCCTGAAAGACGAGGGCATCGCGATCGAGGCCGGAATGACGAGGGCGGGAACCCTGGTTCATGTGGCTGTCGACGGAACCTACGCCGGCCAGATTCTCGTCGCCGACGTACTCAAGGATGAAGCGGCCTCAATTGTGGGCCAACTCAAGTCCCTTGGGGTCCGCCGCGTCATCATGCTCACCGGAGACAGGGAATCGACGGCGGCGGAGATCGCGGCCGCGGTAGGCGTCGACGAGTACTTCGCCGGCCTCCTGCCCGAAGACAAGGTCGCGCGGCTAGAGGCCTTGAAGGCCTCGGCTCCCGCCGGGAAAAAAGTCGTCTTCGTTGGGGATGGCATGAACGACGCTCCCGTCCTGATGAGGGCTGACCTCGGAATAGCGATGGGCGGCCTCGGCTCCGACGCGGCCATCGAGGCTTCCGATATCGTGATCATGGACGACGAGATCGGGCGCATTCCACTCGCCATGAGAATCGCCGTTTTCACGAGGCGCATCGTCATGCAGAATATCGTTTTCGCCCTTGGGGTGAAGGCCGCTTTCCTCATCCTCGGCGCGGCGGGCGAGGCGAACATGTGGGAAGCGGTGATCGCCGATGTCGGCGTGGCCCTTCTGGCCACCCTCAATTCGATTCGGGCGGCGAAGTTCGATAGTCCCCGATCGCCTCGATGAAGGCGTCGGCGTATTCTTTGAGCTTGGCCTCGCCGACGCCGTAGATGCCAGCGAAGGCTTCTCTGTCCCGGGGTTTTTTCGACGCCATGTCCTTGAGGGTCTTGTCGCTGAAAACCAGGTAGGCGGGCACGGACTTGTCCCGGGCGATTTTAGCGCGGAGCAGCCGCAGCGCGTCGAAAAGCCCCTCGTCGACGTTTTCCCAGTCCTCAGCCCTCCGGGAACGCCGCTTCTTCTCTATCTCCTTTTTCTTTTCCCTCGTGACCGGTTTCGCCAGGCGGGGCGTCGTCAGCCCCTTGAGAAGCGAGGTTCCTTCCTTCGTGATCGCGAGGGTGCCGTAGTCGCCCTCCCTTCTCAGAAAGCCCTGGCCCACGAGCTGTTCGATCATAAAACGTATGAAAACTTTCGTCTCGGCTTCCATCAGGCCGAAGGTGGAGAGCTTTTCGTGCCGCCACTTCAGCACCGCTTCCGTCGCGTTGCCTTTGAGGATGTCGGCGACATGGTCGGCGCCGAAGCTCTGCCTCACCCTCGCCACGCAGGAGAGCACTTTCTGGCCGATGAGGAGAGGCTCTTCCGCCATATCGACTTCGCCGAGGCAGAAATCGCAGGCGCCGCAGTTTTCTTTTGCGTAGGTCTGGCCGAAGTACTGGGCGAGAGATCTGTGCCGGCACTGCGGCCTCGCGCAGAAATCGTAGAGCTCGCCCAACTTCCTCAACATGACCTCGCTCTCGGAAGAATCCGCGAGAAGGCTCTTCCAGATTCCGTAGTCGGCGCCCGAGTAGAAGAAATAGCAGTCGGAAGGAAGCCCGTCCCTGCCGGCGCGGCCGGTTTCCTGCTGGAAATGCTCGATGGACTTGGGCATGGCGCAGTGGATCACATAACGTATGTTGGAGCGGTCGACGCCCATGCCGAAGGCTATCGTCGCCACAATGATATCGACGTCCTCTCGAAGAAATTTTTCTTGATTATTTTTTCGCGTCGCGTCGTCAAGGCCGGCGTGATAGGGCAGGTTTTTATAGCCAAGAGCGTTGAGCGATTTTGAAATTTCGTCGACGTCCTTTCTTTTGAGACAATAGATGATGCCCGGCTGGCCTTTGTGCTTTTCGATGACCTCGCCGATCTGCTTGATAAGACCGCTCTGTCTCTGGATCACTCGATAGGTGAGATTGGGCCGATCGATGTCGCCGACGACGATGCGCGGCGCGCGGAGGCCGAGCTCTAGCGCGATGTCATCCCGCACGGTTTCGGTGGCCGTGGCCGTGAACGCGTGTATGGGAATGTTTTCGAATTCCCTTTTGAGAAGGCCGAGCTGCCGGTATTCTTGCCTGAAGTCGTGGCCCCAATGGCTTATGCAATGCGCCTCGTCCACCACGAAATAGGCTATCCTGACGGATTTGAGCGCACAGAGCATATGCTCCATCAAAAGGCGTTCCGGCGAAAGGTAGAGAAGCTTGAGGGCGCCGGCGGCAAGGCGTTCCATGATCGAGCGCTGTTCAATTGGCGGAAGGCTGGAATTGAGGCACTCGGCCGCGATCCCAAGGTCCTTGAGATCGTCCACCTGGTCTTTCATTAGGGAGATGAGGGGCGAAATCACGATGGCGAGACCGTCGGAGAGGAGGGCGGGGAGCTGGAAGCAGAGCGACTTGCCTCCGCCTGTGGGCAGGATCGTGAGCGTGTCGGCCCCTTCCAGTATCGAGAGAATATTCTCTTCCTGATACGGCCTGAACTCAGTGTAGCCCCAGTATTTTTTCAGCGTCCGTAAAATCTCGGTCCTATTTATGTTCTCGGAAGCCTGCAATCCTTGTTACTCCATGGCTCGCGTCGCGAGCTTCTCCCTGAGATCCTCAATATCTTTGGGTATGAAACGCCCGGCGAATATGAAGAAGGCGAAGCATATCACCCATGACACCGTGCAGATAAGGAGTATGGCGTTGCCGAGACTGCTCTTGTCCGCGATGATGCCCGCCATGAGGGGGGCCATGGCCGAACCTCCGAACTCCACGAAATTCTGCGCCGCGTTGGTCGTCGCCCTGATCTCCGGCTCCGTGACGTCGTAGAAGGAGGAAAGGACGTTGGGCGATGCCCATGGCATGAAGAAGGCGGTGGCGGCAAGGAGGATGCCGAAGGCCAATTTGTCGGCCACGGGTGTCTTCATCGCCAGCCACAGGAGAACGCAGCCGACGGCCACTCCCGCGGCGCCCACGATGACGCGGCCTTTCAGCGTCTTTTTGAAAAGCCGGTCGCCCAGCATTCCCCCGATAGGATAGCCGGCGGCCATGATGAGGACGGCGGGCACCATGGTGAGCAGGGTCTGGGTCTCGTCGTAGCCTCGTTCGGCGCCCAGGTAGTCGAAAATCCAGTAGGTGATGACGTTCCAGGGAAAAACGCCGATAAAGCCCTGGAGGAAGAGGATGACGAGGCTTTTCTTCCTGAAGAGTCCGCCCACCGTTTTCCAGCTGAACTTGAAGCGCTCAAGGTGTTCGGCCCCGGCGAGTTCGGGCTCGGCGGCGCCGCGAGGTCTGTCCTTGACGAAGAGGAAGATTATGACGGAAAGGATGATGCCGAGGCCGCCGGTGAGGAAGAACACGTTCCTCCAGCCGAAGGCCGCGCCGAAGGCGAGGGCGAGGATCATACCGAGTAGGTAGCCCAGCGGTTGGGCAACTTGGAGAAAACCGTAGATCTTGCCGCGTTTTTTCGGTGGATAATAATCGGAGATGAGACTGTAGAGGCCGGGATAGCTCGAGTCGTCGATGCCCGTGCCCGCCCTCGTCATGAGAAAGAGAGGGTAGGTGGGCACGACGGCGTTGAGCCAGGTGGTCGCTCCCCAAAGGAGGGAGGCGAGGGCGAGGAGCTTCGGCCTGGAAAACCGGTCATAGAGCCAGCCCCAGAGCGGATAGCAGATGGCCCCGACGATGAGGGCTCCGGTGCTGACCGCCCCCATCTGGGTGCGGGTGATCTGGAAAGTATCCATGATCTGCGTCGTCAGGGGGCCTATGAGAAGCTTGTCGGCCTGATGGAGCAGCATGAAGCCGAACATGATCCAGAACGCCGATTTCGCCCCGCTCGCGGTTTTCCGCTTTTCGATTGTTCCGCCCATCGCGCTTTCTCCTTATAGCCTTTTCAGCGTTATCTCGCATTCCTCGGCCCCGGGTTCCGGCCTTACGTCCAGCCAGACAGGACCGCCCGAATCCTGCGGCAGCCGTCTGGCGACGACGCATCCCGACGATTCGAGGGAAAAACCCGCGGGATACTGAACATCAGGCACGAAAATCTCGGTGGACGCGAGGATGGCATGGTCCGGTTCGTAGCGCAGATGGAAGGTTCCGGAGCGCATGTCGAAGGACATTTCCGCGATGCTGCCCGCGGTCGCGCAGGCGTAGGGTCTGACGAAACCGCGAAGACCCCTGCCTCCGGAATCCTCGGCGCAGAATACCGACAGATCCTCGCCGTTCCAGCCGTCTCCCCATTCGTGCGTGTTGTCGGCCGTGTAGTTCCAGAGCGTAGCGTTGAGAAGATTGGCGTCGAGGGCGTCGTAATAAGCCGAGAGGGCTTTTTCCTGAAGGCGGAAATCGTCCGTGCGGTAAGCCTTCCTCCCGTTCATGTCGAAGGGGAGACCGAATTCCCCGACAAGGCTCGGCGCCCCTCCCATCCGTTCGCGAGAATGCGCCGCTATCCTGGCGAGGGCTTGCTTGAAATAATCGCGCACGGCTCCTGGCCCTATGACAGCCCTAGCTTGTTCGGCATCGAAGGCCAGGAAGCCTGTCCATAGCTTGAAGGTCAGGGTGAAGGCGTCATACCAGTGCGTCGAGTTGACGATATCCTTAGGGTCGGTTTCGCTCCAGGAGGGAGCGGCTTCATGGGCGTCTCCCTCGACGAAGATGACGAAACGGGAACAGGTCCGCGAAGCGCCGCGGATTTCGGCCACGAACTTGGCCACGAATGGTTTGAGGTAGCGCTCGTTGAAGCTTCCTTTTTTCGCCGCGAAGCGCGCGGGATCCTTGAGGACGGGGATTCCTCCCTCGATATCCCAGACTCCAGTCCGGCGCCACAGGCAGACTTCGTTTTCCTTCCAGGCGCGCAGGCCGGGACTGCCCAGCGGTTCCCGCCCGATGACCTTCAGGCCGAGCCCCCGTACGCCGATCCTGTCCACGTCGACGGGAAAGCCTTCGCCCGCGAGCATGGTTTCCCAGGGCGTCGGGGAGAGGCCGGGCATCATGAAGCCCTGTCGCCTGACGCGCGCGTCGTCGATGCCGATGAATCCGGCGCCCGGTTCGTTCAGGCTGTCGATGCCGACCACATTAGGATATCTCGCGAGCCTGAGCGCGATCTCGCGCATGGCGCCGATATAGCGTTCCTGGAGGAAGCGCTGGACGGGTCTTCCTTCGATCTCGATGCCCGGGGCGAAATCGTCGCCGCCGAAAAAGAGGGTGAACATCGTGGCGCATGCCAGACGAAGATGATTGGAGTACCACTGCATGCGAGGGTAATCCTTCCCCATTTCCTGGTGGAGGAGGGCGGCTCCCGAAGCCTGGAAATTGCGTACCTCGAAACCGCAGGTTTCGAGAGTCCAAAGAGGCGCCCCGTCGCCTCCGGACCACCTGCTCCAGACATCCTGGTGAGGGTCGATGAAGAGGGAGATGTCGTGCCTCGCCGCGCTTTCGACGATCGTTTCCAGGTAATCGAGATAGGCTGTATCGTAGATTCCTGGTCCGCCGTGCTCCACCGCCTCCCAGGTCACCAGGAAACGTTCGAAACGCTGTCCCCAGGCCGCGAGGCGGGCGAAATGCTCGTCGCTTTCGCCGGCGGGGAAGGGGCGGCCAACGAAGGAAACCGCCGTGTCATCATAGAAACCTTCGACGAGATGGGTTCTCCCGTCGGGCGAAAACGGCAACTTGCTGCTGCCCCCAAGGTTGACGCCGCGCAGTATTAGGCCGCGTCCCGAATCGTCGACGAAACGGCTTCCGCAGATTTTCATGATCGCTCCCGCCTCATTGTTGCGCGTTCTCGTCCGTTTTGCAATTGAAAACCTCCAGACTCCAGGCCACGCGAAATTGATATCCATCGGAAAGATCGCTTTGATTCAAGGCGGAATAATCGTATTTTATGATATCGGCCATGGCCGGCCTAAGGACGCATATGATCAAACACAAGGACCTTTCCATCGTAATCTCGGGCGAGGCGGGACAAGGAATTCAGTCCATTGAATCCATGATCACTATTTTCGCAAAAAAGGCTTTCTTCCATGTATTCGCCACGAAGGAATACATGTCCCGAGTGCGGGGAGGGTGCAACAGCACCAGCATACGCATATCGCCGACGAGCGTCATGGCGGGCGTCGACCGGATCGACATCCTCGTGCCGCTGACGCCGGAAGCCATTCCCCACCTGAAGGACAGGATCGGCGATTCCACCATCATTCTTGGAGAGAAAAGCCTGATAGGCGAAGATCGCATGATCGATCTTCCCTTTACGGCCATCGCCGTGGAGGCGGGCGGCGCGATCTATTCGAATACCGTCGCGGTAGGCGCCCTCTGCGCCTTGCTGAAGATAGACCGCGCGGCCTGCGAGCCGGGCATAAGGGAATTTTTCGCGCAGAAGAGCGGCGATGTTCAGGCGGCGAACGTCGACGCCTTCAACCGCGGCTACGAGCGCGGCCTATCCTTGCGTCAGGACATCGCCATCGATATAGCCGCCGACCCTGACGTGGCCGGAAAAATAATGCTGACGGGCGCGGACGCCGTGGCCTTGGGCGCGATAGCCGGCGGCTGCAATTACGTCTGCGCCTACCCCATGTCCCCCGGCACGACGGTGTTCACGGCTCTAGCCGAATACTCAAAGCGTTTCGACATCATCGTCGAGCAAGTAGAGGATGAGATCGGCGTCGCGAACATGGCCCTGGGAGCCTGGTACGCCGGAGCCCGCGCCCTGGTTTCCACCTCGGGCGGCGGTTTCGCCCTCATGAGCGAGGCGGTGAGCCTGTCGGGCGGGATTGAGACGCCTCTCGTCGTCCATATCGGACAGAGGCCGGGACCGGCGACGGGCCTCCCCACCCGCACCGAGCAGGGCGATCTCAATCTCGCGATCCACGCGGGACACGGGGATTTCCTGAAAGTGCTGCTCGCTCCCGGGGATCTCGAGGAAGGCTTCGAGTTGAGCCGCGCGGCATTCGATATCGCCGACCGCTACCAATCGCCCGTATTCATATTGACCGATCAGTATTTCGTCGATTCGTACTACGCGACGCGGACATTCAAGGTTCCCGAGGCGCCGCTCGAGAATAAGGTGGTGGCGACTGCCGCCGATTATCGGCGCTACGTTCTCGGTTCCCCGGACGGCATCTCCCCCCGTGGAATCCCCGGCATGGGCGATGGAATCGTCTGCGTCGACAGCGACGAGCACGACGAAGGCGGCTACATCACGGAAAACAGGGAAATGCGCGTAGCCATGGTCGCCAAGCGCCTCGCCAAGATCGAGGCCGTCAAGAAGGACGCCATCCAGCCCACACTTTACGGCGATGCCCGCTACAGCACGCTTCTCGTGGGCTGGGGGTCGGTAAAAATGCCGATTATAGAAGCGTTGGCCGCTATCGATCAACCTGGAATCGCCTATCTTCATTTTCCCTGGGTGTACCCATTGCCAGAAAGCGCGGCCGGCTATATGGCTGCCGCATCCACCCGCGTCGCGGTGGAAGGCAACGCGACGGGGCAGTTCGCCGATCTCGTGGAATTCGAGACAGGCCTGCGCTTTGACCACAGGATCCTGAAGAGCGACGGTTACCAGTACACCGTCGAAGAACTAGCGGACAAGATCTCCGCGCTGCTGTAAGACCGGAGGATCGGAATGACCGAAAATGTTTTTGACTTCAACAAGAAGATAGATATCGCCTGGTGCCCCGGCTGCGGGGATTTCGCGATCAGGAAGGCTCTCCTCTCGGCGCTCCAGGAACTAGGGCTCGAGAGAAAAAACCTCGTGATGGTGTCGGGCATAGGCCAGGCGGCCAAAATGCCCCAGTACATAAATTCCAGCTTTTTCAACGGACTCCATGGCCGCGCCCTACCGGTGGCCACGGCGATTAAGGCTGTGGCGCCCAACCTCACCGTGATAGCCGAAGGCGGCGACGGGGATATGTACGGGGAGGGAGGGAACCATTTCCTGCACGCGGCCCGTCGCAATCCTGACCTGACGCTCTTTGTCCACGAAAACATGGTGTACGGCCTCACCAAGGGCCAGGCGGCGCCGACGAGCCGTCTGGGCATGCGAACGCCTGTCCAGGTGTCGGGCGTCATAAGCGAGCCGCTCAATCCTGTCGCCCTCGCGATCGCCATGAACGTGGGCTTCGTGGCGAGGACCTTTAGCGGGGATATAGAAGGCACCAAGGAGATTATGAAAAGAGCCATCCTCCACGAGGGATTCGCCCTGGTGGACATTTTTCAGCCCTGCGTTTCGTTCAACAAGGGGAATGGTTTCCAATGGTTCAAGGACAACACCTACAAGCTCGAATCCGATTATAAAGCCGACGATCGCGCCCGCGCCTTCGCCCGCGCCCTCGAGGAAACGCCTTTCCCGCTCGGCGTGCTCTATGAGAGCGACCAACGTCGTCCGTTTGAGGAGCTACTGTTCGCCTATCGGGAGGACAAGACCCCGCTGCGGGAACGGAAACCGGATATGGAGCTTCTGCGGACCGTGATTCGGGAAAAGGCGTGAATCGTTTCTTGACGGCTTGACCGTCCCTTTTTTCGACGAGGCTTCTCTGATGTTCCCCAATGTTCCCCGATAACGCTCCCTACGGGTTTTTGCGGGCGTCGATCAGGCGGAGGAAATTGTCGGGGGCCGGGCTTTCGAACCTGATCACTTCCCTCGTGAAGGGCTGTTCCAGAACGAGTAGGTGGGCGTGAAGGCAAAGCCTTCCCAGAGGATCGCTCCGGGCGCCGTATCGAGGGTCGCCGGCTACGGGGTGTCCGGCCTCGGAAAGCTGGGCGCGGATCTGGTGCTTTCTGCCTGTTTCCAGGCTCAGAGACACGAGCGAATAACGCTGACCCGCGGCGAGCAGCCTCCAGTTCGTGATGGATCTCAGGGCGCCTGGACTGCCGGGCTGCGCCGCATAGACCTGGCCTGCGCGATTTTCCACGAGCCAGGTATCGAATACGCCGCTTTCGCTTTCCATCCTGCCTTCGATGACGGCCGTGTAGCCGCGTTCCTTCACGAGTTCATTCCAATTGTCCATCAGTTTTTTCTTGGCCATGGCGTGCTTGGCGAAAACCATCACGCCCGAGGTGTCCCTGTCCAGTCGATGGACGACGGCGGCCCTGCCGCGAGGATTCCTGCGCTGGATATGGTCGGTGACGATGTCGTAAAGGGTTTTGGTCCTCGATCCTTCGGGGGCGATGACGGAGAGCCCCTCAGGTTTCTCGACGACGATGACGTCTTTGTCTTCGAATATGAACTCGATCCTGTGCCCCGATCTGCCTGGGCCGCGCGATTTGCCGGAATCATGTCGTCTCTGCTGCATGGAAGGCATTTTACATCGGAAGGGGCCGATGGACTATAGCTCGAGGCCTTGGAAGGCCCCCGTTGCCGCATAATCGCGCAGGGGCTTCGGAAGGCCCCCGTTGCCGCGGGGCGGTTTCCCCGCTACCATGGGGCCAAGGAGTCAGACGATGTTGATCCAACGTTCGGAGATGATACAAGAGACGAGAACACATATGCGCGAGGGAAAGGGTTCCTGCACCGTAACCCAGTTGGGCGGAGCCCAGCTCCAGAAGCATTGCAGGGTCCTGTCGGAAATAGTCATACCGGTAGGGGCGAGCATCGGGCCGCATCCCCATGTCGCCGAAACCGAGTACTACATAATTCTCGAGGGCAGCGCCCTCGTAGACGACGACGGAAAGCCTATCAACGTGAAGCCTGGCGACGTAGTGATCACGAGCGGCGGAGCCACGCACAGCATAGAGGCCACCGGCGACATCCCTCTCAGGATGATCGCCGTCATCGTCACGGACGCCTGATAGCCTCCGCTCTGTTTCCAAACAATTCGTACATGCAGATTCCTCCGGCGACGACGACGTTGAGCGAGTCGATGCCGGGGGTCATGGGTATGTAGACTTCGCCGCGGCAGAGATTGATTATGTCGGCGGGAAGGCCGTACCCTTCGTTGCCGACAACGAGGATGAAGGGGCGTTTCGGGGCGTATTCGCTCAAGGGAAGGGCGGCGGGCGAAAGCGTGGCGGCGGCCAGATCGAAGCCGCCGTGGGCCAGGGAGGACAATCCGGCCGCGTCGCTGGCGTGGAGCGGGAGGGAAAGGGCGTTGCCCATCGAGGCGCGAAGGGCCTTGCGGTAATAGGGGTCGGCGCAGCCCGGACCCAGGATAACTCCTGCCGCTCCCAGTCCCGCGGCCGAGCGGATCAGGGCCCCCACATTCGAGGGATCGGTCACGTTCCAGAGGCAGAGGTAGGAACCCTCAGCCGTCCCTGACAGCCGGGGTTCGCCCTCACTCGCCGCGAAAGGCTTCAATTCAGGCCTTTTCGCTATGGCGATCGATCCGTGGTGGAAATGAAAGCCGGCAATCCTGCAGATTTCCGCGTGATCGACCCGCTTTACGGGAAATTTTACTTCATGGGTCGCTAGCCAGTCCTCGTCGCTCCCCCCCGAACGGACAAGGCCCAGTATTTCAATGTTTCCGGCGATCGCTTTTTCGATGACGATACGTCCCTCGAGGACCATGAGGCCCGTCCGCGAAACATCCTTGTCCTTGAGGTCAGAAAACTGGCTGAAATCGAATTCCATATCGGCAGTATACAGTAATACTCCCTTTTCCTGCGAGTGCGATAAAGCCAGTTGATAACATCGATGGGTATCTTCTTCCCGTAAGGCTTAAGGCAGGATGTAACAATTTTTCCCATGCAGTGACCGTTTTCTTAAAAATAACGTTTTCAAATCTGGTAAGTAAATGTGAATATTCCATAAAAGATCATATGAGATAATAACATATTATATATATTAATTATTATATATATTTGGCACGGCGTTTGCATTGTTCGTGGGTAATGCTCTCTCAGTCCCTTAAGCTGCGAAAAAAGGGCAAATTTACGACATTTCGATCAGGAGGATTCATCGATGGCAAAAAGGCTCTCACGCATACAGTATCTGCGGAGAATTTCGCTGGGGATTTTTTTGGCGGGGGTCACCGTCCTCTCCATTCTTCATCAGAACCTGCAGAATATGCCCTCTATCGACTCCCTCGATCCTTTTGGCGGTATTGAAACCCTTTTCAAGTATCTCGCGGGGGGAGAACTAATCAAGAAGATAATGCCGGCGAACATTGTGCTTCTGATCGCGATCGTCGTGCTGGGAATCGTGCTCTCGCGCTTCTTCTGTGGCTGGATCTGCGCCTTCGGCGCTCTGCAGGGAGCCTTCGGCTGGCTCGGCAAGAAAATCTTTAAGCGCCGTTTTGTCGTGCCTGCGAAGCTCGACAGGATCCTGAGATGGGTCAAGTATCCTGTCCTGGCAGGCATCATCTATTTTACCTGGACGACAGGCACGCTGATCATCAGGCCCTACGATCCCTTGGCCGCCTACGGGCATCTCTCCGCGGGGCTGGCCGCGGTATGGGCGGAATTCGCCGTCGGCTTTATCCTCCTCATCCTCACGCTCGCGCTCTCAATGCTCTACGAAAGGGCATTCTGCAAGTACGTCTGTCCCATGGGAGCCGTCAATGCCATTCTGGGAAGAATTTCTCTCTTCAGGATAAAGCGCGAATCGAAGACCTGCATATCCTGTTCAAAATGCGATGCCGTATGCCCAATGAACATCGATGTGTCGGGTGCCGATACGATTTCCTCCCCCGAGTGCATAGGCTGCCTGGAATGCGTGACGGCATGCCCGACAAAGAAGGCCACCCTTGTGACGACGCTTGCCGGCAAGGTCTGGAAATCCTGGAAAATCGTGGCGCTTGGCCTGGCAATCTACCTCGGCGCCATGGGGATTGGAGCTCTACTTGGCGAGCTGGACTTTATCGGTCCAAGCCTAACCTCACTAGCTCAATCCGGTTCCCTGGCGGTTGAGGACATCAAGGGTTCTTCTACATGGGCGATGGTGGCCGATTCCTTCGGCATAGAGCTCGAACGGCTTTACCGCGAGGCAGGCGTCGATGGGACTAAAGTCCCGGCGGACACCAAGCTGAAGGATACTGGCCCTCTCATAGGCGCCGATTTCGAGGCGGATACGGTCAGGATTGCCGTCGCCAAGATTATCGGAGTGCCCTATGCCGGTGAAGACGGCTCGCTGGCCGTTCCTGTTGCGCCAGCGGCCGCTCCCGCTACGGCAGCCCCGGCTCCTGTCGCCCCGGCGGCCCCAAGCGCGCCTGCGTCCTCCTTGCTCGTTGTTCCAGCGGATTTTGTCCTCGAAGGCACGATGACCATCAGGGACGTCGCGACTGCTTTGAACGCGACCGATGCCGCCGTCATCGCGAAACTTGGGCTTTCCGCGGACATCGCCGTGGACAAGCCTCTGCGCGACATGAAGGACCAGTACGGGTACACGATGCCGGACTTGAAGGAAAAATTCGCGCAGTGATGATTGACTGGTATTGATGGCATAGGAAGGCCCGCCGGGCGACCGGCGGGCCTTCCTTGCATCGCGCAACTTCCATGTTTTGTACTTTTAAAAACACGCGTTTTGTCCCCTTCCTAGGCAAAGAGCGTCTCCATTTCCGCGCGCTCGGCGAAAGCGGCCATCGCGGCGTCGGAGGGTTTGGACGGATTTTTCGAAGCCTCCTCGACGATGGTCCTGAAGACATGAATATCGCCCGCGCTGTTGACGAAGGATCCATCCAGGCCCCAGGCGAAGCCCAGGGCGGCGGCGAGGTCGGCGGGCTCTTTCAGCGGCTCGTACCAAGTGGCGCTGGTACGGGGCCTTTCGCCCCAGGGTTTTCGCAGGAAAGCCTTTATGAGCTGGTAGGCGACTTTTCGCCCGCGGCACTCGTCTATGAGTTCGCCGACGGCCGATGCGTAGCCCGGATTCCGCGACAAAGGCCAGTTCCAGGGGAAAAGCACGGAATCGAAATCGAAACGGCGCAGGCTGCGCAAATGCATGGCCGGAGCGTTCAGGCCGTGGCCCGTCACGCCGAGGAAACGGACTTTGCCGCTTTTCCTGGCTTCCACGAAAGCCTCGAGTGCGCCGCTCTCTCCCATGGCCTTCTCCCATTCATCCTCTTCGACGAGGACATGCATCTGCCACAGGTCCACGTGGTCGGTGCCGAGCCTTGCGAGCGAAGTTTCCAGCTCGGCGAGGGCTTCCATTTTCGTGCGCATCTGCGTCTTCGTCGCCAAGAAGACTTCGTCGCGGTGAGATTTGAGCCAGGGTTCCATTCTCTCCTCGGCGTTGCCATAGCTCGCCGCCACATCGAAATGGTTGAGGCCCGCCTCAAGCGCCAGGCCGAGCGTCTCGTCCGCTTCGCGCCGCGTGACGGTGCCCAGCGCCGCCGCGCCGAATATCAAACGGGAAGACTGGTGGCCTGTGCGGCCGAACTCTTGTTGTGGTATCATGGAAGCCTCCTATATCAATCATGGCAGCATGCCGGAGGGAAATGTGCGCGTTCTCGATTTCGGTTCCCTGAATATAGACTATGTTTATAAGGTAGACAATTTTCTTAAGCCCGGCGAGACAAAATCGGCTCAGTCGCTCACGGTTTTCGCGGGAGGAAAGGGACTCAACCAGGCCTTGGCGCTCGCGAGAGCCGGGGTCAAGGTGGCCCAGGCGGGTAAAGTGGGCGGAGAAGGCGCTTTCCTCGTCGAAAAGCTGAAAGCCGCGGGCGTCGACACGAGCCGCATCGAGACATCGAGTCTCGCGACGGGCCACACGATCATCCAGGTGGACGACGCGGGAAGAAACTGCATCCTTTTATTCGGCGGCGCAAACCGCGACATAGACGCCGCCTGCATCGAAAGGGCCCTCGTCGGCTTCGGCAGGGGCGACCTTCTCCTTCTACAGAACGAGATAACGTCCATCGCCTCGATCATGAGGGCGGCGAAGGCCCGCGGCATGACCATCGTCATGAATCCTTCGCCCTACGACGGCAACATCGTGACCTACCCCCTGGAACTGATCGACATCTTCATGCTGAACGAGATCGAGGTGGTGGACCTGGCGGGAGGCGGCGAACCGGAAGCGGCGGCTTGGGCGCTCGGCAAGCGCTTCCCCGAGGCCAGGATCGTCGTGACGCTGGGCGCGGAAGGTTCGCTTTGCATAGAAAAGGGCAGCCTGATAAGGCAGAAAGCGTACAGGGTAAAGGCCGTGGACACGACCGCCGCTGGCGACACCTTTACGGGCTATTTTCTCGCCGGCCTCCTCGAAGGCATGGATACGAGCAAGGCCCTCGACCTGGGCGCCAGGGCGGCATCGATCTGCGTCACGCGGATGGGCGCGGCCGACTCGGTGCCGCTGCGCGCGGAAGTGAAGTAAAGCGAAGTGAGGCGAGTGCGCCGTGCCGATACGAGGGCGCCGAACCGAAATCTAGGCGCGGCGTCTTCTCACTTCTTGCTGTCGAACTTGTCGGATTTTTTGTCCACCCACTCGCCGGCCGCCACCGCCGCGTCCTCGATCGTCTGGATGATGGCTTTCAGGAGCTTTTCGCCGGCTTTTCCCATGCGGTAAAAACCTTTGGCAGCGTCGTTCTTGCAAATCTTCGCCGCTTGGGTGATGGCGTTCTTGTACTGCTCGTCGGTCATCTTTTTCACGGCGTCCTTGAGGGGAGCGCCATCCTTCGCGTAACCGAACTTGACAGCATAGTAGGCCATGACCATGTCGGCTATGGCCTCTTCCTCGAAATTCAGCTTGCCTCCCACTATTTTCGCGATATCGTGAGCCGGATTCCTCGTCCTGAACCAGAGGAAATCGCCGAAAGCGCCGCTCACCGCCAGGGCGAACAGAAGGATGAGCGAAATCCTCCGCTTGAACCCCGCGGAAAAGAAAATGCGCGTCTTCATTCGGATACCGCCATCTTCTTCAGCAGCTCGGGCTCGAGCCTGAAGGGCGAGCCCCTTCCCTGGCAGAAGTGGTGGACGCGGAGGAGGTGAATGGACAGATCGGAAAAGACGAGCATGTCCTCGCCTTCGACGCAGGATTCGGGAGACTGATCGGCCGCCCTGACGCTCACCGCGTTCTTGTGAAAGAGTCCGTCATTATAGGGGCAGGGCAGCATGCCGCGGGCGTCGCCCGTCTGGACGAGAAATTTTCCCAGGGTGATAGGTTCGCCGAGCCCGCGCTCTCCCGCCGCCCTAAGTTTTTCCAGGCCCGACGCCACCGTCTCGAAATCCAGGCCCAGCCTCGCGAACTCCGCTTCGTCTTCGGCGATTATCTCCTCGGGCGGCCTTATGTCGTTTCCGAGAAAACCCTGGATCGTGATGACGCCCGGACGCATTCTTTCAAACGCCTTTATTTCGGCAGGTCTCAATTTCATGGTACATCTCCCTCACGCGAACTTATCAAAGTATATCTTGTCTTCCGTGAGTCCGTTGCGCTTCATCACGTTTATGCACGCGTTTATCATCCCCGGCGAACCGCAGAGATACCCTTCCAGCCCCTTCGCTCTGTCGACATTCCCCTGGAGATAGCGATCCAGCACGTCGGTGATGAGGCCTACCTCGCCCTTCCAGTTTTCCTCGGGCTTGGGTTCGGACAGGGCGGGAACGAAGTGGAAGCGCGGCCAGCTCGCCGAGAGCGCCGCCATCTCGTCCAGATAGAACATGTCCTTCGTCGTCCTCGCGCCGAAGAAATACCAAATCTCCTTCTCGGGGAAAGCGCCCGTTTCATGCATGTGGTTGAGCATGCTCTTGAAAGGCGCCATGCCCGAGCCGCCGGCCACGCAGATCATGGAGGCGGGCGTGTCGTGGATGCGGAACTCGCCGAAAGGTCCCACGACTTCCACCATATCGCCTTCCTTGAGGAACTTGTGCACCCAGGTTGTCGCTATGCCGCCGGGCACGAGACGCACGAGGAGTTCCACGTGCTTCGTGTCGCCGGGACGCGATGACATGGAATAGGCGCGCTGGGCGCTCTCCGTCATGTCGCCGTAGGGCGGAACCACCAGCTGGACGTACTGCCCGGCCTGGAACTCGATCGTCTGCCCATCGATGGAGAGAAGAATTTCCTTTATATCGTACGTGAGGTCCTTGATGCTTTCGACGCGCGTCTTGAATTTCTTGATGCTGAAAAGTTCCTCTGGAAGCTCGATGGCGAGATCCTTGCGGACCTTGATTTGACAGGCGAGGCGAATGTTGTCCTCTATATCCCTGGGGGACATGTAGGGCATCTCCGTGGGCAGGTGAGGGCCAACGTCGGTGATGACCTTGCATTTGCAGGCGCCGCAGGAACCCCTGCCGCCGCAGGCCGAGGGAACGAATATGCCTTCGGCGCCGAGGGTCCCGAGGAGGGCGGAGCCGCCTTTCACCGTCAGCTCTTTTTTCCCGCCATTGATGGAAATCTTGAGCTGGCCGTAATTGTTGAGAAATTTGTCCAGGATCGCGATGACGAGGGCCAGGAAGGTCGATATTCCGGCGACCGTGAGCGGACCTACGAGAATCGGGCTCATGTTTCGCTCCTCACTGCACGGCTATCATGCCGGAAAAGCCGATGAACGCCATGGCCATGAAGCCGATGGTGATGAGGGTGATGCCCGTGCCTTTCAAGCCCGCGGGGATGGCGTTGTTCTTGTCCAGCTTCGTGCGGATGGAGGCGAGGAGCATGATCGACAGCCACCAGCCTGCGCCCGAGCCGAAGCCGAAAACGACGGCCTGAACGAAATTGTAATTGCGGATCTGCATGAAGAGAATGACGCCCAGGACGGCGCAGTTGACCGTGATGAGAGGAAGGAATATTCCCAGGGCCATATAGAGAGAGGGCGAAAAACGATCGATAATCATCTCGAGCATCTGCACGACGCCTGCGATCACGATAATGAAGATTATAAAGGAGAGATACTCGATCCCGAGGGGCTTGATGACGAAATACAAGACTGCCCAGCAGATCGCCGAACATAGTCCGATGACCATGGTGACGGCTATGCCCAGGCCCATCGAACTCTTGAAGTCCTTGGAAATCGAGATGAAGGAGCAGGTCCCCAGGAAGTTGGCGAGGAGGATGTTGCTCGTGAGGATGCTCGCGAGGAAAAGCGAAAGTAATCCTACATTGGGTGCGTTCATGTCACTTTGTTCCTTTCTTTTTCGCTTCGGCCTTGGCCTTGTAGGTGTTGGCGGCCCAGAGCGCCATGGCCACGAGGAAGAACGCCGATGGCGCCATCACCATGATCGTCCAAGGCGTAAAGCCTTCGCCCATGAACTTGATCCCGAAGAACGAGCCGAAACCAAAGAATTCGCGGATGACGGCGATGCAGACGAGAACCCATCCGTACCCCAAGCCGTTCGCTATGCCATCGATGAAGGAAGCTCCCGGCTTGTTGGCCGCGGCGAAGGCCTCGGCTCTTCCCATCAGGATGCAGTTCGTGATGATAAGGCCGACGTAGGGACCCAGCTGCTTGGAGATGGCCGGCTGGTAAGCCCTGAGCAGTATGTCGATGATGATGACATAGAAAGAAAGCACGAGTACCTGGACTATCATGCGTACTTTGCGCGGGATGAGATCCTTGAGGAGGGAGAGGGTCCAGCTTCCCATGGCCGTGGCAAAGGTCACGCCAAGCACCATGATCAGGGTGTTGCGGAGATTGTTGGTGACGGCGAGGGTGGAGCAGATGCCGAGAACCTGGACGAAAATTGGATTGTTCGTCCAGAGACCATCCTTCATGATTTTGCGCGCGGGGCTCATAGGCTGCCTCCGATTTCTTTTACCGTCGCGAGGGCCTTCGCGACGAGCGTCTGGACAAAGTCCGAGGTCCGGCTCGCGCCCGTTATCGCGTCGACCTTCGAGTTTTCCTTGTCGGGATCGCCCTTTCCCGAACCTTGCGCGACGGTCACTTTCCCGTCGCTCCCGACTTTTTCGCCCTTGAACTGGTCAGTGAACCATGCTTCCCCTATGCGGCCGCCCAGTCCGGGCGTTTCCTGCTGGTCGAGCATTTCGAGTCCGCGTATGCGTTCCGCCTTGGGATCGGCGGCAAGGATGGCGGTTATCGGTCCCCAGAGACCGGGATTCGTGATTTTTACGGCCACGTAAGCGGCGCCGTCGATAGTCGAGCCGTAGGCGGCCATGCCCGGCGCGGGTTCGGGGAGTTCCTTTACCTGGCTCGAATAGGTGCTTTCCACCTCCGCTTTCGAGGTTTCCGGACCGGCCAGGTCGAGGGCCTTGAGGACGGCGTAATGGGACGCGTAGCTCTGGTTGGCCTTCACCCGCGGGAGGGTGATTTGGTTCGCTGCGGCGAGGAGGACGACGAAGGCTGAACAGACGACAAAGGTGAATACGATGACGTAGCCGATGGATTCCTTTTTAAGCTTCATGCGGCGCTCCCCTTTTTCTCCGCGACGGCCGGTTTCTTTATCGAATCGACGGCGATGTCGATGAGGCTCGCGAAGGTGTTGCCGAAGAGGATGGCGAAACTCGTGCCTTCCGGAAAAGCCGAAAAGGTTCGGATGACGACGGCGGTGATACCTATCAGGGCGCCGTAGACGTAGTGGGAAGGCTGGCGCTTGGGCGCCGAGATGGGATCGGTGGCCATGAAAACGGTGACGAAGAGGAAGGAGCCGGCGAGAAGGCTTTCCATGGGGAGGGCCTGAGGGACGCCGCCGTAATAGAGGGCCGCGTTGAGGGCGGCGGCGGCGGCGATCGAGGATAGGATGATGCGCCAGCTGGCCGTCTTGGTGGCGATGAGGTAGATCGCCGCCGCGCCCACGAGGAGCGCCATGCCCTCTCCCATCGCCCCCGGGCGTTGGCCGAGAAGGAGGTTCAGGATGTCGACGCTCTGGCCTGAACGCATGAGGCCGAGGGGGGTGGCCGAAGCCACGACATCGACCGTGCCCAAGCCGAATCCGCCGAACGTGGAATAGGAAGCGGAGAGCACGATGGCGAAGGATATATAGACAAAGGCGCGTCCCGCTATCGCCGGATTGAAGATGTTCTTGCCGAAGCCGCCATAGACGCCCTTGGCCAGGGCGGTGGCGAAAACGATGCCTACGCCAAGAATCCAGAGCGGCGTCGCAGGCGGAAAGGCGAGGGCATAGAGAGCGCAGGTTATCAGGATAGCCTCGCTTACTTTTCCCGATTTTTTCCGCTCGAAGACCCATTCGGTGCCGATCCCCAGAATGAAGACCACGGCCGCCGAAAGAAGGACTTTATAGCCATACATCCAGATCGAATAGAGGTAGATCGGCACGAGAGCGTATAGGACTCTGCGCATCATCGGCTGTTTCAGGAATTTCACCACGGCTGAACTCCTCCTTTACGTAGAGTAGTATAGGCAATCGTTATTTGCAATTTGTATATGAACCGAAATTTTGATTAATTGATGCGGATTTTTCTTCCAGGCTCTGGGCAGGAGGTTTTTTCCGCTTGACCCATACACCGTTACCGGCAAGAATCCCATGGGGAGAGAAAGCATGGAAACCATTCTGTCATTCGAGGAAGACGCAAGCCTGGACGGGCTGCGAATCGGGCTCGTGGAAGCGAGAGGCCTTCGTTGGGCCGCGACGCCGGCCGGCGGGCAGTTCCTGGCCGCCATCGCGGAAGCGAAAACGAGAGGGGAGGCCTTGATCTCCCCCACCCGCAAATCCGCCGTGCGCGCCATGCTTCGTTACGGCGCCTACAAACCCGCCGGCCGCGGCAAGCCATCGAGCGAGTATCTCCTCCAGGCAGCCCTCGACGATGATTTTCCCGCCGTCAACTTCTTCGTCGACGCGGCCAACATCGTCAGCCTCCTTTCGGGCTATCCCATCAGCATCCTGGACCTGGATAAATCCGGGTATCACCTCCTCCTGCGAAGGGGAAGGGCAGGCGAGAACTATGTCTTCAATGCCGGCGGCCAGACGATAGAGCTCGCCGACCTCCTCTGCGTCTGCAGGCAGGCGGGCGAAGACTTCTTCCCTACCGCCAACCCGGTCAGGGACTCCATGGCCACGAAAATCTTTCCCGGCGCCAAAACCATCGCCGCCGTACTCTACGCGCCCGCTGGAGCCGAAGGCCGGGACCTCGAATCGGCCTGCGCGAAACTCGCGGCCTATCTCGGGGAATCGGCCGAAAGCGCGGAATGGAGGGTAGTGGAAGCCGAACGCTAGACCTTCACGGCTTTCCTCGATACCATTCGCCCCAATGGAAATGATGGATTCGAGCGACGAAAACCTCAGGAAGGCGGGAGCGGCCATAGCGGCGGGCAAGCTCGTCGTCATCCCCACCGAGACCGTCTACGGCCTCGGCGCCGACGCCTTCAACCCGGACGCCGTCGCGCGCGTTTTCGAAGCCAAGAGACGTCCCGCCTTCGACCCGCTCATCATCCATATATCCAGACTCGACGATATCGAACGCATCGCGACCTCCTTTCCGCCCAAGGCACGGCTTCTGGCCGAAGCGCTCTGGCCCGGCCCCCTCACCATGATTTTACCCAAGCGCCCCGAGGTGCCCGATATCGTCACTTCCGGCCTGGACACGGCGGCCGTGCGCTTCCCTGTCCATCCCGTCGCGAGGAAAATCATCGAATACTCCGGTACGGTGGTGGCGGCGCCCAGCGCCAATCCCTTCGGCTACATATCGCCCACGACCGCGCAGCACGTGGCAAAAACCCTCGGCGATCGCGTGGATTTCATCGTCGATGGAGGACCTTGCGCCGTGGGCGTCGAATCGACCGTCATCGATATGACCCGCGATATTCCGGCCGTACTGAGGCCCGGCGGCATGCCTCTGGAGCGAATCCGTGACATTATCGGCGAAGTGCTGATTCCCGGAAAGAAAGGCGGACTCATAGCCAGCCCGGGCCAGCTCAAGAGCCATTACGCGCCTCGCGCGACCCTCTACCTCCATCCGTGGAATTCCCTGCCCAACGCGCTTCGGCAGGCCTTGCCCGGCGGCGTCGCGGCCGATCCGTCCGCCGCTCCCATGGCCATGGCCGCCATCGTCTTCGACGCGTCCCGCGCCTCCATCCTGGCGGAATCGGGGCTTTTTGGGCGTATCGACGTTCTTTCCGAGCGCGGCGACATGAGAGAGGCCGCTTCGCGCCTTTTCGCCCTTCTGCATGAACTCGATGCCGCCGGTTTTGGGATCATCCACGCGGAACGCGTTCCCGAGGAAGGTTTAGGGCGAGCCATCAATGATCGGCTATATCGCGCATCGAAAAAGTAGAGTATTCTTATCGCGATGGACGATTTATATTTAAAATCCTTGTGATCAGGTAAAATACTTTTCAGGACTGACATAGGAAATTACATGGATGGAATAAGGACTGTCGTCACATCTTTGCTTCTCAGCTCATGCATGGCCATCGCCGTTGTCTGTGTGCTCGCGCTCCGGAAACGATCGACATCGGGCCTGGCCGCGATTTTCCTTGCCCTCTGCGGGCTGAGCGCGGCGATATACGACTTCGGCTACGCGATGGAAATTCGCGCGACGACGCTGCCCAGCGTCCTTTTCTGGGTTCGTTTCCAGCACTGGGGCATCCAGTCCATACCCCTATTCTGGCTCCTGTTCACGCTTTGCATCATCGGGAAAAACAAGCTTGTCACTCCGCTTTTTGTCATTTTGATATCCATTTTACCCCTCCTCGCCCTCGCCGCTTCCCAGACCCTGGGCGGACTAAACCTGCTTCACCCGAACCCTCATTTGGGGGGCGGAGACATGATTTCCCTCTTTCAATACGACAGGGGATGGGCCATATATCTTGTGACGGCAGTCCAGAGCGTGTACCTTCTGGCGAGCGCCATCCTCCTGGTCGGCGTGCTGATCCTCGGCGTTCCGGTGCCTCGCCCGCAGACGCTCATCTATCTGGCGGGCTTCCTTCTGCCATGGTTTAACGGCCTTGCCTACAATATGGGGCTGATCCCCTATAATCTGGATTCCACGCCCCTGGTCTTGAGCATAAGCATGGCGCTTTTCATGATCGGTTTCCTCAAAGTCGGCATGCTCGACATAGCGCCGCTGGCTCGCGATGTGATCTTCGAGGGCACGAATGACGGGATTCTTGTCATAGACCGGCATAGCCGGATCACCGATTTCAACACCTGCATGAAGTCCATAATGCCCTTCCTCGACAGATCCAAGACCGGCGTTCCGGCCCGGACCGTTTTGGCTAATTATGGTACCTTGTGGGAGTTGCTGGACCATGAACTGCCGGCCGTGATCGAGTTCCAGCCGGATTTCAAATCCGATAAGCGCATCTTCCGCGTATCCTCAGCCATTCTTCGAGGCAAGTTGAACAAAGATCTCGGCAAGCTCCTGACCTTTCACGATGTGACCGAGATGAAAGAACTCCAGCGGCGGCTAGAATTCCTGGCTATCCACGACGAGCTCACCGGGCTGTACAATCGCCGATATCTCAATGAAGTCGCGTCCCGTGAAATAGAAAAGGCGAAGCGTATCGGCGGCGAATTTTCGATGTTGATGCTGGATCTGGATCATTTCAAGCTTGTCAATGACACCTTCGGTCACGCCGGCGGCGATCAGGCCCTCATCGCCATCGCCAAGGTCTGCAGGAGCACGGTAAGGGAAACCGATATCGTGGGGCGTTTCGGCGGCGAGGAAATCCTGGTCCTGCTTCCTGATACAGCGGATTCAGCCGCGCGCGATATCGCCGAAAAAATGTGCGTCGCGATCGAAGCCAGTCCGATTTCCTTCGAGGGAGAAGAAATCTTCCTTACGGCGAGTTTCGGCGTCGCATCGATGAGCCCGTCCTGCAATACGTTGAAGGCTATCCTGATATCAGTCGATAGAGCGCTCTACAGGGCCAAGACTTCGGGCAGAAACCGCGTCTGCTAGGCTGGATCCCTCTTCCGAATATCGCAACATCCTCACATCGTGTCGCCGCGGTCAGACCGGGGTGGCATCAGATTGTCCAAGTCCTCCGGTTCCGCCGGGGGAAGCGGCTGGGCAGGGGGCGCTTGGCTTGATGTCGTCAGGTCCGGTATTGCCAACGCGGGTAATGCCGGCGCGGGTAATACCGGGGGGCTCTCCAGCGGTTTTGCCTCGACCAGATAGTCCAGAAGCGGCAGCGCCGCGATTCCGTACTGGATTTTCCCGAAGGCGAGGGTGGCCTGGATGATGTTCTTCGCGTACTGTCGAGGTTGGGCGAGATGGAGCGTTTCCAGGAGAATGTCGTCGGGAAGCTCTCCCGATTCCCTGGACCAGGCCAGCATCCGGCTGGGGCCAGCGTTATAGGCGAACATCGCCCGCATGGGCTTGCGGCCGAAACGGCCAAGCATGTACGAGTAATAGGTGAATCCAATCCTGACATTGTCCGCCGGATCGGTTAGGGAATAGTTCTGCATCTTGAGGCCGGCAGCCGTTTCGGCCGCCGTCGCCGGCATGAGCTGGGAGAGCCCGACGGCTCCAGCGTAAGAGACCGCCTTGGGATCGAAGACGCTCTCAGACCTTATGATGCCGTAGGCGAGGGCTTCGGGTATTCCCGATATGGCGGCGCCCTTGGCGACGATATCGTTCCAGGCTTTCGGATAGACGAGTCCGTACAGTTCAGGATATTGGCTGCCGGCGCCGCGGTTCACCGCGTCGCGCGCCAGCCTCAGCGCCGCGTAATGCTGGCCTTCCTTCGAAAGGTCAAAGGCAAGCCCCGCGATAACGGCCTTGTCGAGGCTGCCAAGATAGTTCATCGCGAGGGAGGAAGCCATTTCGTCCAGATCGTAGCTGAGGTAATTCCTGATCAGGGAAAGGGCCGACTGAACGCCGTTACCATTAACCCCCGCATTTCCGTTCCCGGTCGTCGCCGTCGCCGCCGCGTAGACCGCCTCGGGCGAGGCCGGCCTGGCGCCGGCGACGCCTTCGCCTAGGGTTTTCGCCGACAGATCCGGCATTTGTTTCAGGTAGGGCGGGTCGATGCCCAGGCGCCATGCCGACATGGTCCTGTAATATTCCTCGGCGTCGGGATTATCCAGAATTTGGCGGAAATACTCGGCGGCGATATCTTTTTCCGGCGAATTGGCGGTGCGGTTGAGAGCGAGCTTCTCCTCGATGAGCCTCCCCGCTTGATATAAAAGCCTCGTCTTCATGTCGGGCGAAATTTTTTCGCCTATGAGGATGAGGAGCGAAAGCACGTCGTCCCAGGATTTCCCTTTCAGGAGAAGCCTGTCGTAGGATTCGACGATATCGTCGAAGTAGGCGGGATTCTTCCATTGAGCCGATGCCTCGACCAGGGCGCCCAACTCGAGCGAGCGCCTCGCGCTTGGGCCGGGCTCCGGGGCCGCGGCCGCGGGCACCGCGCCGTTGGTGTCCGCGGCGCCGTTCGCGCCCGCGGCCGTGACGCTCCCCGCGTCGAAGGAAGCGATGTCGTCGGCGGCGATGCGCTTCATCGTTATGTCGAGCCAGTACCAGAGGGCGCCGTCGGCGTCGGCGGCCGATGGTGCGCTGTCGCTGAGCGCTAGGAAGAGAATGGCCGCGTTCTGCGAACGGTCGGCTGAAAGCCATAGCCTGGCGAGATAGTAGGCGGCTACCCAGAGCCTTTCCTCTGATTTTTTCGCCGCGAGCGCGGAAACGATAGCCTCGGGACTGTCCGGCGTCTGTACATCAGGGAAAAACGACATGAAGAAAGCGATGCCTTCATCCTTGGCGCCGGCGTTAACGTAAGCCTTGCCTGCCTCTGAGATGAGGAAACGCGCCGTTCCCGGCTCGTGCAGAAGCCTGCCCGCGCCCGTGGCGTGCGCGGCAGCCTGGATATATTCTTTTTCCCGGAAATCCGCGCGCATGAGGACGAGTTCTATCGTCTCGACATCCAGATCGAGCGCCGTCGCGGCGAGGCGAAGTATTTTCGCGCCCCAGGAATCGAGCGAAGCGGTTTTGAGATAGGCTAAGCTCGCCTTGCTCCAGGAAAAATCGCCAAGCGCGGCGCGAGCCGAATATTCATAGAAAGCGAGTTCGCCGATTTTGGTTTTCGCGATCGAAGGAGAGACCGCGCGCAGCGTCTCTATCGTTTCAATCGCGCATGCGGGATCTCCGGATTCCATGCAGGTGGTGATGAGGGTTTTGAAGATTTCCCAATCCGGCCCGAAATAATCCAGCCAGAAGGAGGCGATATTCTTTATCGGGGCGGGCGCCGTGGCCTTTACCGCGCGCTGGAGCAGGGCTTTGCCCGCTTCCCTCGCCGCCACTTTCTCGCCGAAATGGAAGGCGAGGGTATACATAGCCTCTATCGAGGCCTGCTGTTCCGGATCGGCCGCTCCGTCCTGCTCTAGCTTCTTGGCCTCGTAATACCAGGCCTCCGCCCCCATGCCTTCCTGGGTCAGGGGCAAAACGTCGAAAATCGGGACCTGCGCTTCCTCGACGCCAGTCGACGAGATCGCGACGCTGTCCTGGACCGGAGCGACATCCTGTGCCGGAACACCCTCCTGAACCGGAACGCCCTCCTGGGCCGACAGCCCAAGGACGCCCATCCCCGATGACAGAAAGACAAGGAGCATAGTCGTGGAGAAAAGCCGTTTCATGACGGCTGCCTTTGCGTAAGCTGTCTGGATCATCATATTCAGCGGCGCGCTACCGCTACCAGGCTTTCGGCTTTTTCATCGTAGGGCCTTCCGTCCAAGCCGCCGAAAATCTCCACGGAAGCAAAGCCCGCTTCCTTAATGGCTTTTTTCATCTCATACCCCGAATAGAGCCGGAGAACGAAGGATCGGTCTATGCAGGTAGTTCCCCGCCGCAATATCCATCGGTTCCTTTCGCCCTCCCAGTCGCCCACCACCTCGTATTCGGTCTTTACGTTCCAGCCGGCGCGCTCGAATTCCTCTCCCTTCATGAAATCCCTGGCGGCTAATTCCTTGCCGATGGTCTCCACGATGAGACAGCCTCCGAGGGCGAGGTTTTTAGCGCAGTTGCCCAGCATGAGAAGATCGTCCTCACGTCTGGCGAAATAGCCGAAACTCGTGAACAGATTGATGCAGAGATCGTAACTGCCGGGCCTCAGGAAGTGCCTGACATCCTCCCTGACGAATTCCGGGGAGACGCCGACGGCTTCGGCTGTTTCTTTCGCCGCGTCGAGGTACGCCTTCGTCAGATCGACACCGGTAACTTCGAATCCGCGGCTTGCGAATTCCACCGCATGCCGGCCTACGCCGCAGCAGAGATCCAGGATTTTGGCGGCCTTGTCCGGGGAGGCAAGCTTTAGAATATTGTCGACGACGGTGGGCACCTCGGCCCAATGGGCTTCGTCGAACATGAGAGGAGCGTAGGTTATCCAGAAATCTTCATCTTCGAACCATTCGGGTATGCTCAAAGCGCTTTATGCTCCATGACGAGGGCCATAGCATAGGTAAGGACTTCCATATCCAGCTCGCCCGCGTCGGCGGAAAGCATATCGCGCAGTCCCTTCCATTCATCATCGGAGAGAGGGGTTTCGTCATAATCCTGGAGAAAGATGCCTGCCATGGCGACGAGCCACTCCGATGCGTGGACGGCGTCGACCTGCCGCTTGCTCTCGAAGGCTGAGAATAGTTCCTCCCTGGAGGATTGTGGGAGAAAGCCGAAATAACGGTCGATGCAGGAGCCGTAAAGCGCGGCGCGGGCGTTTGCCGGCAGCCTGTCCGCTTCCGCGAGAGAACGGAGAAGATCACTTCTCGTTTTTTCCGAGGGTTTCATCCTTACGAATATCGGCAGGAGAAGGGCGGCACTTGACCGCGATCAGCCCCGTAAAAGCATTGCCGCCAGATTCAGGTTACGGCCAGCAGAATAACGAAATCATAGAGCGCATGGCCAAGGGCCAAGGCATGGAGACTTTTGCCCCTCATCATGAAAAACGAGAAAAGCAGGGCGAGAATGGCGGCGCTTATCATGCCGAAGACGCCTTGGGAACCGTGGGAAGCGCCGAAAAGCAGGGCCGACGCGAGGACCGCACTCGAGAAGGGGAAACCAGACTTTTCAAAGGCCTTAACCGCGAAAAACCTGAAGAAGAGTTCTTCGGAATAACCGATGCCGAGGCTCGAGAGGATCATGAGAAATATGGCTGACAGCTGGCGAGAGTTGCCGCCAAAGGGATAAAGCAGGGGATTCCGGGCGCCGGAGAAAAGGGCTAGCAGAGCGAAGATGAGGGCCACCGCGATGGCCGCCGCGGCGATGAAGATTCCGTTCGCCATATCCTTCGCCCGGGGAAAAAGGCTGGAGCGGGTGAACCCTGTGGTCTCGAATCCAAACCATGCTCTCGTTAAAAAAACGATGAAAACGAAGCGCAGCACGCTTTTCGCGGCCGAAAAGGCATACCAGGATGCGGAAAAAAGCGCTATCTGGGGCTGAGGCAGAAAGAGATCGATCCATGTAAGCCCATAAGCGGCGAGGAGGAGAAGAATGGGCTTCAGCCTGTCGATGCGTCGGTTTTCCATGGGTCTGCGGACAATTCTACACCAATTGCGAGACGCTGTCATTTGAGTCGGACATCTATGCGGCCTTGAATCAAGATGGATCTTCGCGGGCGGTATAGGGGCGATGGAAATGAGAGTATCTCATAAAGCCGACGAGAGGCAGATCAACAAGCTCGCGCGTGGACTTGCGGCAGTCCTTTCGTACGCCCTGGTCCGGCAGGCCCCCGTGCTCTGGACGGCGCTGGGCGCCGCGCTCGTCTTCTATGGACCTCAGCCGCGGTCTCTCGCCGTTTTGCCGTTTGCCCTCGCGGTTGCCGGCGTCGCTCTCACCTTGGGCTTGGGCCAAAGCGGCTTCTCGCGGACCCGCCGCGTCGCAGGTATCGGCCTTGCCCTCTCCCTCGGGCTTGTCTGGGGAGCGGCCGCCGCCCTTGCCGAGACAGCGCGCGCGCAGCCCGGCGAACTCACCCGCTTTCCCCTCGGCAGCCTTTCGGGCATCGTTGCCTCAGACGGCCGCCGCACCGCCAAGGGGAACAGCATCATGACCATCCAGCTGGAGGAGATAACCATCGCCTCGCCGGGCTGGCGCGCTCGGATCTCCTGGCCGCGCGGCCGCTCCCTCGTCCTCCTCGTCACCGACGGCGCCGGGGAATTCCCCGCCGGACGCCGAATCAAAGCCGGTAGAGCCTCGGCCATCGACGCCGGCCAAGCCCTCTACTACGCCTCGGCGAAGGATATCGCGCAGGGCGGATTTGTCTCGAACACCGCCCGCTTCAGAAGCAAAATAAGAAGCGCCTTTTCCTCGCGCATAGCCGCCGTGTCGGGAAGGGCCTTTCCCCTTGCCCAAGCCTTGCTTCTCGGCATCAAGGACGAAATAGACGATGAGGAATCGTCGCTCTTCCGCGAGGCCGGCTGCGCCCACATACTCTCGCTCTCAGGCCAGCACCTCTCCATCCTCTGTTCCCTCATGACCCTGCTCTTCGCCAAAATGCTGAAGCGCGCCGATATCGCCGATTTCGCGGCCCTGCTGTTTGCCGTCGTCTTCACCTGGCTTGCCGGCTCGGGACCATCGCTTCTGCGTTCCATGCTCATGACACTATGCGGCCTCCTTCTGCGGAAGGCGGACAGGCCCCAGCGGGGCATGACGATACTCGCCCTCGTGTTCTGCCTCGCGCTCGGATGGAAACCCGCCGACGCGCGCAGCCTTTCTTTCACGCTATCTTACGCCGCGATGGCCGGCCTCATCCTCCTGTCAGCGCGATGGGAAAACCTTCTATGGCGCATTCCCGCCTTTTTTGCGAAGCCGCTTTCCGCATCCTTCGCTGCGTTGTGCGCCACCGCCGGCATTTCCCTTTTCTCATTCGGTTTTTTCGCGTTGGGCGGCATCGTCGCGGCCACCCTCTCGGGGCCGGTCGTTCTCCTCTTCATGTGGTCGCTGCTCGGAGGAACGCTCGTCGGCAGCCTTTTCCCCTTCCTCGGCGGCATCCTCTCCCGCTGGCACGAACTCCTTCACGAGGGCATTCTTTTCATCATGAGAATCGGCGCCGCCCTCCCCTCGATCAGGCCGGAAGGCGAGGCCGCGAAGCTCCTTCTTTTCCTGACGGTTGTCGCTTTGTCACTCTTCGTGTATGCTTATCCCTACGGCGAATACGCGATGAACCTGATGATCAAGACGCGGCGCCGGAGAGCTTTTTCCCCAGGAAAACCATGACGATAGCCTACGATTCCCCGGCCGCCATAAAAACCTTTCTCGAAGCCGAAGGGCTGGCCATGTCCAAACGCTTCGGACAGAATTTCCTCGTCGACCCCAACGCGAGGGAAAAGCTCTATTCGGCGCTTGGGACTACGGAGCCTGTCCATATTTGGGAGATAGGGCCGGGCATCGGGGCGATGACGGCCCTCCTGCTCGAGCGAGGCCACCGCGTCACCGCCTTCGAGATCGACCATGGCTTCGCGCGCATCCTGCGCGGCCTGTTCGGCGACAACCCGAGCTTCAGCCTCATCGAAGGCGACTTCCTCAAAACCTGGAAGGGCGCCCTCAGCGATAGACCCGACATCATCTTCGGCAACCTGCCCTACAACGTCGCCCTGGCCATCATCGCCGATCTTTTGGAGAACAAAGGCGTACCCAGACGGATGATCTTCACGGTCCAGAAGGAAGCGGCGCGCCGGATAGCCTCAGGGCCAGGCACCAAGGATTATTCAGCGTTTTCCGTCCTCTGCGCCTCTGTATGCAGGACGAAAATCCTCTACGACATCGGAGCCTCGGCCTTCTGGCCCAGACCCCGCGTCACGAGTTCCGTCGTAAGCCTCTCGCCGCGGCCCGATCCCATCGCCGCCGACGACCGATCGGGCTTCTCCCGCTTCGTGAGAAGCGCCTTTTCCTCGCGAAGGAAAACTTTGAGGAACAACGTCCAGGCCATGGACAATGACTTCGCGGCCAACTTCGACGAAACCTTGGAGCGGCTGGGAATCCAGGCCGACATCCGCGCCGAAGCGCTTCAGCCCGAACAGCTGGCGGCGGTCTATTTTGCCCTCTCTTCCCCCAGGAACTGAGCATTCGATGCCTTGCCCCTTTATAGGCAAATCTTTATGATATCGCCATGCCCACCGTCCAGAAGAGCGTCGTAGCCGAAGACGAAATCGATACCGTCATCGGAAGAGATATACAATTCACCGGCGCCATCAACACCGACAAGTCCCTCCTGATCAAAGGCGAAGTATCGGGCAGCATCGTCTGCGGCGAGGATCTCTACCTCTCCCACGAAGCCATCGTCGATGCGGATATCCACGCGGGCAGACTGAGCGTGCGCGGCACGCTGAAAGGCAGAGCCGTCGCGGCGGAGAGCGTTCAAGTCCTTGCCGAAAGTTCGGTTGATGCTGCCCTTGCGGCGCCCGAAGTCATCATAGAAAACGAAGAGCGGTTCAAGGGAACCTTCACGATAACGGGGAATCAAGAAATTGACTGACATCCGTCGCGCCTCCCGCGGACTTCTGGCTCTCGCCAGTCTCGCCCTTCTCCTCTCGGCCGGCGCCGCGTCTCGTGTTTTCGCCCAGGCGACCCAGAATTATTCCGTCTCGTCCGGCGAATCGATGCCCGGCTCCGAAATACTCAAGCTGACGACGGCCGGCAAACACGATGAGGCGCGAACCAGGGCCATGGCCAGGATCAAGGAAAGCAAGGACGACATAGACGCCTATGTCAGCCTCTCCTGGAGCCTCGTCGCCTTGCGCAAATATCAGGAAGCCGAACTTTACGCGCTGCGCGGCTACGAAATCCGCAAAGATCCCCGGCTCGCCCAGGCCATTGGCGAGGCTTCTTATTATCTCGGAAAAAACGACCTCGCCCTCGCGATGCTGAGGGAATACATCGCCAGCTATCCCGAAGGCCCGAGAGCCGGACTGTCCTTCTACCTCTGCGGCGAACTCTATATCCGCATGGCCCAATACATGCACGCCGACATCGCCTTCAGCACCGCCGTCCAGCACAATCCCAACAATCCGGGATGGTGGGCCAGACTCGGCTGGGCGAGGGAAAACGCGCGTAAGGTCCTCCAGGCTCTCGATGCCTACGAAAAAGCGCTTTCCCTGAACCCGAATCTCGTCGACGCGCTCGAGGGCAAGAAGCGCATACAGGAACGGATGCAGGGATGACAGTCTTGAGGGTCGCTTTCAGAACGCTTGGATGCAAACTCAACCAGCTCGAGACGGAATCGGTGGCCGATGCTTTTTCGGACGCCGGAGCTCTGCTCTGTTCTTTTGAGGAAATAGCCGATCTCTATGTCGTCAACACCTGCACGGTGACGAGCAAGGCCGAACAGAAGGCGAGGCGAGTGATGCGCCAGGCCCTGGTCCAGAACCCCCAGGCAGTCGTCCTCGTCACCGGCTGCTACGCGCAGATGGATCCCGAAGGCCTTGCCCTCGTCCAGTCCCGCACGATCGTCCTTCCGGGCGAAGAAAAATCGACGCTGCTCTCCCTCGCCGCATGGCTGCAGGACAACTGGCAGGGCCACGGCGACCTCCAGGACGCCGTCATCGAGTGGAAAAGCGGCCGCGAGGCTCCGGGGAAAGCGCCGGCCGACAAAGCGTCCCCCGATCGCTTCGCCTATCATCCTAAAACCTTCGCTTTCCATTCGCGGCCTTCCCTTAAGATTGAAGACGGCTGCAACAACCGCTGCGCTTACTGCCGCGTCTGCCTGGCGCGCGGACCGGCCGTCTCGCTCGCCCCCGAACGCGTCCTTGAACGCCTTCGCGAACTCGAGGGCGCTGGCAAGGCCGAAGTGGTCCTCACCGGCATCAACCTCGCGCAGTATCGCGACGGCGCCATGAAATTTCCCGAACTTCTTTCCTATATGATAGAAGGCACCGAACGAATCCGCTTCCGCATATCGAGCTATGAGCCGGAACTGATCGACGAAACCTTCCTCCGCGCCTTCGCGAATCCTCGCGTGCAGCCTCATGTCCACCTCTCGGTCCAGTCCGGCTCCAGCGCCGTCCTGCGCAGGATGGCCCGCCCCTATACGGCCGAAAAAGTCGCCGAGGCGATCCGCGCCCTCAGGGCGACACGCGACGATCCCTTCCTCGCCGCCGATATAATCGCCGGTTTTCCCGGCGAGACCGACGCGGAGTTCGAGGAAACCTTCGCCCTCTGTCGCGACATGGATTTCGCCTGGATACATGCCTTTCCCTTCTCCGCCCGACCCGGCACGAAAGCCTTCGACATGAAGCCCAAGGTACCGGAACGCGTCGCCGGAGAAAGAGTGGCCAGGCTCACGGAGCTAGCCAAAGAGGGGAAAGCGCGCTATATTGATCGCTGGAAAGGAAATATCGTCGATGCTATTCTGGAAAGAAGTTGCAACCCCGATGCCATAGACGAGGTATCCTTGACAAGCGGGGAAATCAATGGTGAACTGATCCCAGCCGCCGAAAGGGCGAGTGCTGGGCGGGCGGGGACTTCTTCGAACTACCTGAAGCTTTGGATCGAAGATGTTCCGCAAACCTTGCTTCCGGGCAGCACTGTAATGGTAAAGATTCTGGGACCCGAGGGCGCTTCCGGCATGGAAGCGCGGGCACTTTTTCAGGTTTTGCGGACGACGGGAAAATAGATTTCCCACATTCCTGTCTTTTGCAGTATACTTCTGTACAAGAGATGTAGTTAGGAGGCCGAAATGAAGCGCAATCACACGATGCTTTTTATTGGTGCCGCCTTGATCGCCCTTCTCATGGGATCTTGCGACACGCTATTCACGAATCAGTTTGAGACCTTGGGGCTTGGCCAGGTAAGCCTCCAGATGATCGAGGACGCCGTCGCCGGCGGTACCGACGCGATCATCGCCGAATCGGGGCTCGAGGAAGGCGGCATTTCCCCCAGCTTCCTCGCCGCGGCCACAGCCACTCCAGAGACTGCAAAGCTGGTTACAGATGAGCTACAGGCGACTGTCGACGACCCTGCCGCCCCTCCCGAAGAAAAACAGGCCGCGCAGGTCCTCCTCATCGAGATAGAGCTCGAGATGAACGGCGGCAACGACCTCATCGACAATATCGTCGTGGCCATCGGCGGCATCGATTTCAACAATTTCAACATGGGCGATCCCTCTGATCTCGCCAACCTTCTTTCCTCCCTCTTCCCGCCCAAGGGCGCTAAGGTTCTTCCCGAAGGGTGGACGGTAGAACAAGTGGCTGCCGTCCTGGATGGCCTCGCCGAATCTCAGGACCGTTTTGAGGATCTTGCCCAGTACCTCGTGGACGGCGGCTACAGCGTGCCCGGAATCGACGCGGGCAGGATAGCCCAGGTAGGTACCATCGCGAACATCTTGTCCCGGATAGATTACGTAGATACCACCTTTTCTTTTTCCTCCATCAGCCCAACCCCCCCCCC